>Ga0182013_10000729_pt1 | contig 45689 bp, 44 predicted proteins | sample 612S2MmetaG_FD_120487 | JGI IMG/M metagenome (GOLD analysis project Ga0182013, IMG submission 120487) | Permafrost microbial communities from Stordalen Mire, Sweden - 612S2M metaG | ecosystem: Environmental > Terrestrial > Soil > Wetlands > Permafrost | place: Sweden: Stordalen | collected... | reverse complement strand
TTCCTTTTCAAGCTCCCGAATCAGGCTATCAGCCCACAGTTGATTTTAACTTTCAGAAAAGTGATCCGAATTGGACGGAGCGGCTCGACAAAACCTATTACATAGCTTTCGGCAATCCGCGTAGATATGGGCGCATCCATGTCCAGACCTCTATATCATCGGGAACAATCCTTCAATACGCCATTAATCCTGATGGCTCCCAAAATCTTGAGTCAAATTAACGGTGTGCATTACCCTGATGATCAAAAGAGAAAGATTACCCCGAAGAAAATGTTTCTTGGACAATTGCTTTAGGAAATACGGCGTACATTGTTTTGGTCTGCTCTTGCCGGAACCGTATTAGGATTTATGGTGGTGTTTTTTTTGTACCGCAAGTTTTTGGTCATAATCATTGCGCTACTGGTTGGTTTGGCGCATGGCTGCCAGTCGAATCTGGACAGTTTGAAGGAGTTGCATTGACTCGGAAAGCGCAATCCAGGCAGGTATTGGGCGATGTCAATGCGCGGGTGAAGATATTGTAAGGAAGACGAACGATAGGCGCGACAAATATAATTCTGGTGGTGTCGGTATTGGTTCAGAATTGCGAGGGGTTTTGGGGCGCAAGGCTGAACCAATGACGAGCACGACCAGACTAATATTGGGGAGAGCGTTCGCGTGTTGGGCATAGGCTTGGCCTTGGCTTTTAGCAAGCCGCATGACCAATACGGGAACGCGAGCGGGGAAATGCCAGAGCTAAATACGCGGAAAGGGACGCTCGTTAGGTCGGCAAACGGCTGGACGCGCATTGATTTTGGCAAACCTGGTGGTGTCGAGCTTTTCACCAGTGTTGCGGGGGAGAGCGGGCGCAATCCTGGTGAAAAGATCGAGCACGACCAGGCTGAGATCGGGGTGAGCGTTCGCGTAAATGGCAACTGGCTTGGCCTTCGTTCTGCAAGCAAGATGCCAATTACGGGAACGCGAACGGGGAAAAAGTTTTTGGGTTTAGGGGCCGGATTCGCAGTGTCAGGTTCAGACATCAAAAGGAGAAATCTCATACTGTTTAGTTTGTTCAGGCTGACAGCAAAGCGGCAAAGTCCTTTATGTCCTTTTTGTGCTTGCTTTCATTCGTGCTTTCCATCATAATGCTTTTATGAAGACGAAAAAACATAAATCGAGAAACAAGGAAGTCGTAAAAGACTCCTCCCCGGCTGTCACTCCTGTGACAGGTAACAATGAAAATGCGGCTGAAAAGGTTACAGAATTGCAAGTCCCCCCTCCCCATCACCTTTTGCAGCAAGCGAAAAAAGTAATCAATCGAAATCTGATCGAAGAATACATCGAAACCATCAATGTCCTTCGAGACGAAAAGGGATATTCCTTTCGCGAAATCGCCGACTGGTTGACTGAGAACGGCGTGGAAGCCGATTACAACGCTGTATATCGAGCTTACACCAGTGGCATGTCTGGCCGGGACGCAGCCCTTATCGCTCAACATGATGAAGAAGAAGACCGTGAGGGAAAGGCTCAATAAATGAAACCTACGATAACGGCACTGTGCGAAAAGCTCCTGCGAAAGAAAGAAGCGGCGGCGATTCTGGCTTGTTCTGAGCGCACAGTTGACCGCTTGGTCAATCTTGGGCGACTAACGCGCGTGATGGTTCTTGGCGGTGTGCGTTTTCGATTCAGCGAAGTAATGGGCATAATTCAAGGAGATAAGCATGATATTTCAGATTGAAAAGCGTCGGTTTCGGAAAGAAGGCAAGTTGCAGGAAACGCGCTGTTATTACCTGCGCTATCGGATTGGCGACATGCCGGTTGACCGTTGGAAATCCCTGGGTGTGACCGACAAGCAGGTTGCCGATAAAAAGGCGCATGAATTTATCCAGGAACGCGAGCGGGAGAATGCGGGCATTCTGGAACCCAAGGCGGTGCGGGACGCGGCAAAGAAAGCCCTGGGCGTCCATTTGGACGATTACAAGGCGGACTTGGCTTCGCGGGGGCGGGACGGGCGCGGTGGCCGGGGTGCGAGCTTGGTTGCTTCGCGGATTTCCCGGCTGCTGGAAGAATGCGGCTGGCAAGTGCCAAGCAACGTGACGGCAGACTCGTTCATTACCTGGCGCAATCGGCAAACAGGTTCGGCGCGGACGCTAAACCACTACCTGCAAGGGATGATCTCTTTGCTGAACTGGATGGAAAAGGTTGGCCGTATCAAAACCAACCCTTTGAAGAGCGTGGCGAAGGTGGATGAGCGGGGGAAGAAAAAGCGGGTGCGCCGGGCCTTCACGGATGAGGAATTGCGCAAGCTGGTCAACAATACCGGCGAACGTGGCATCATTTACTTGGCAGCGGCACGCACTGGCTTGCGGCAGGAAGAGTTAAAGCAAATGACTTGGGGTGATTTGCACTTGGAAGCGGAAATCCCGTTTCTGGTCGTGCGCGACACGGTCGCCAAGAATAAGAAGGAAGAGCCGGTGCAACTGGTGCCTGAGATTGTCGAAGCCCTGACCGCGCACAGGCCCAAGGAGTACTCAAATACTGATTTGGTGTTCCCGAATGGCATTCCGCGAGCCTTGCGGCTGCAAAAGGATGAGAAAGCCAACGGCATTCCCTATCAGGATGAGCGGGGCCGGTATGCGGATTTCCATGCGCTGCGCTACACCTGGGCGACGTTCCTGCAACGCAACGGCGTGGCGCAACGGTTCGCCATGAAATTGATGCGGCATAGTGACATCAAACTGACGGCAAAGGTTTACACGGATGAGACTCAATTGCCGATTTATGACGCAATCAAGAATCTGCCCCGTCTGAACGGAGTGGAAAACAATACACAAATACGCGCACAGAATTCAGGCGCAACGGGTCAAAACGTGTCGCAAGCTGACGCGGAAATTGAAGGGGCAAACACACATGAAACCCCTGTAAATGGCGGTGTTTGTCGTGGTTTGGCGCAACCTGTCGCAGTGCCTGTTGTGGAGCGGGTGAAGGGAATCGAACCCTCGTCTCAGCCTTGGGAAGGCCACATTCTACCATTGAACCACACCCGCTTTGCCTCAGTTGCGTTGTCTTACCAAATCAACTCAGGGACTGCAATTTAAAAACTCCAAAGATTCGGTTCCCTACGCGGGAAAAAGCGCTCTCGTCGTCTCCGGTATCATCAAGGGGGCACCGCGCCGCCGGCGACGCCTCCGCCGGTATCATTGCGGAAATAAAAAAATCAATCGCCGGACGGCTGGCGCGGGGTGGAATCGCCGGCGCGCAACCAGGGCCGCAACAATTGATCCAACTGTTCCGGAATGCGACGCGGCTTTTCCTCGAGACCGGTGCAGGCGTGAAAGGTTTCGCCTTCGAGGATCAATGCGCCGGATTGATTATGGATGCGACAGGCGAAATTGAGCCGGACACGTTCAATCGCGGCGGGCCATAGTTCACATGTGAGGAGATCATCGTAACGGGCTGGCGTTTTGTAACGGATGCGGCATTCGATGACCGGTAAAATGATTCCTTCCTGCTGCCATTGAAGCAGGGGCGCGCCGAGTTGGCGGAAAAATGCGCCGCGCGCCGCCTCGAGGATGTCAAGATAACGCGAGTAATAAACGTGATTCCCCGCGGTGCATTCCGCGTAAGTGACGCGCTGTTGGTAGTGGAAGGCGGTCATGGCCATGTCGCAGCTTATAGAGTCGGAGCGTGAATCTCAAATCTCAAATTACAAATCTCGCATTCAGATTCATGCCTCCTGCGTCTCAATTCAAAAATTTGAAATCTGAAATCTAAAATTTGAAATCTTGATTCCTGTTTCTGGAATCGCGGCTGCCCCGCTGCTGAATCCCAGTCTGCGGTCACCCCCCATTTGACCGCCCTGGCGCAAAATGCGCGCATCCGTCAGGACGCCGGGCCGGCCTGCAATCAAAAGAGAAGTTGCGCGGAGTTCAAAACGAGTTATGTTGTGATCGTGGACTGGCAACAGATTGTTTCATTGTCAATTGTCGGCATAACGGCTGCGGCTTTGCTCTGGAGCAAATTCCGCCCGCGTAAATTGAGCCTGCAACGGGCCACGCACTGCGGTTGCGCGTCTCCCAGCCAATCCGCCTCCCAAAGCTCCATAATTTTCCGGGCGCGCCGCGGCGAACGCCCGCAGATTTTGATAAAAATGAAGTAATCCTTCACTTGCTTAAGTTTATCAACCGAGTTAACTTCCTATCTCAACATGGCCATGTGCAAAGTAAGTACCACCGTGCATTTTATTCCCCGGCAATCCGTTGTGGGTGAGCGTCCGGCTCACTGGGTTCCCAACACGGACATTTATTCCACCGACGAGGGCCTGGTCATCAAGGTGGAGTTGGCCGGCATGCGCAGCGAAAACCTGCAAATCACCGTCGAGGAAGGCAGCCAACTCCGCATTTGCGGCCAGCGGCCGGACGGTTGCCGCGCGCCCAAGGTGAGTTTCCTGGCCATGGAAATTAATTACGGCTCTTTTGAGAATGTGCTGGAGTTGCCGGCGGGGTACGATCTCAGCCAGGCCAAAGCTTCTTATCTAAACGGGTTCTTACGGATTGATGTGCCCCATGCCGAAAAACCGGCGCCGAAACGCACCCGGGTTACGGTCACCGGAAAATAATTTTCCGCGTATCCGGGGCGGGATCTAACACTTGATTGGCGCGATGATGACTTCGCCGGACACAGAGTTCATTAGCATCTTAGGGGCGGCTTCCGGCGGAGCGGAAGCTCCGCCCGAGCGCGTTTCCTCCCGCTCCATTCCCGAAGTCATGCCCATATTGGGCTTGTCCGACATTGTGATTTTCCCGGGCATGGTGGCGCCGCTGCTGGTGGAAACGGCCCAGAGCATCCACTTGATTGACGATGTCGTCGGCGGGGACCGTTTGCTGGGGGTGGCGCTGCAACGCAAGCCGGAAGCGGAAAACCCGCTGCCGGAGGACATGTACGAAATCGGGTGCGCGGCGCGGGTGTTGAAGATGTTGAAGTTTCCCGACAACACGGTGCGCGTGCTCGTGGAGGGTTTGTGGCGCATCCGCATCAAGGAATATGAGTCGCAGGCCCCGTATCTGCGCGCCAAAATCGAAATTTTCAAGGACCTCAAGGATGACTCCATCGAGCTCAAGGCGCTGACCCGGAACGCGCAGAGCGAGTTTCAGGAGGTGGTGAAACTTTCCCCGGCGATGGCCGACCAGGTGAAGATTGCCGCGCTCAACACGGAGGACCCCGGCCATCTGAGCGACTTGATCGCCGTCAATTTGAATTTGAGCCTCGCCGAGCGGCAACAAATGCTCGAAACCAATTCGGTCAAGGAACGCCTGACGCGGTTGCTGCCCATGCTTAATCGCGAGCGCGAGGTGTTGACGCTGAGTTCCAAAATCCAGACCGACGTGGCGAGTTCCATGTCCAAGAGCCAGCGCGACTTTTTTCTGCGCGAACAATTGCGCGCAATCCAGCGGGAATTGGGCGAGGGGGATGTCAACGCGACGGACACGCGGAATTTGCGCGAGCAGATTGACAAGGTGCAGTTGCCCGATGATGCGAAAAAAGTCGCGTTGCAGGAATTGGAACGGCTCTCGCAAATGTCGCCGGCCATGGCGGAATACGGCGTGACACGCCATTATCTCGACTGGATCCTGAACCTGCCCTGGGCTAAAACGACGGAAGATAAAATTGACCTGGGCGTGGCCCGCCGGATTCTGGATGAGCAGCATTTTGGGTTGCAAAAGGTGAAGGACCGGCTGCTGGAATTTCTGGCGGTGATCAAACTCAAGCACGAAATCAAGGGCCCAATCCTCTGCCTGGTGGGTCCGCCGGGCGTGGGCAAAACCTCCCTGGGCAAGAGCGTGGCGGACGCGCTCGGGCGCAAGTTCGCGCGGATTTCCCTGGGCGGCATGCGCGATGAGGCGGAAATACGCGGGCATCGCCGCACTTACGTGGGCGCGCTGCCGGGCCGGATTATTCACGCCCTGCGCCGGACGGAGAGCAGCAACCCGGTGATTTTGCTGGATGAAATTGACAAGGTGGGCGCGGATTTTCGCGGCGACCCTTCCTCGGCGTTGCTGGAAGTGCTGGATCCCGCGCAGAACAACACGTTCACGGATCATTATTTGGATTTGCCCTTTGACCTTTCGCGGGTGTTGTTTCTCACGACGGCCAACTGGCTCGACCCGATTCATCCGGCTTTGCGCGACCGGCTGGAAGTGATTGAATTGCCCGGCTACACCGAATCCGAAAAACTGCAAATCGCCCGGCGTTACCTGGTGCCGCGGCAGTTGGGCGAAAACGGGTTGACGCGCCAGAATTTTAAAATCCCGGATCCCGCTTTGCGGAAAGTCATTCAAAGTTACACGCGGGAAGCGGGCGTGCGTCAACTGGAGCGCGAGATCGCTTCGTTAATGCGCAAGGCGGCGCTCAAAATCGTCAGCCAGAACGGCGAAGCCAAGCCGCTGGTGCTCACGCCGGAATCGGTGGGGGAATATCTGGGGCCGATTCGCGTGTTTTCCGAAACTGCGGAAACGATCACGGAATTCGGGATTGCCACGGGTCTGGCCTGGACCCCGGTGGGCGGGGAGATTTTGTTCATCGAAGCCACACGGATGCCGGGCAAAGGCGGCTTGATTTTGACCGGGTCGCTGGGAGAGGTGATGAAGGAAAGCGCGCAGACGGCGCTGAGTTATTTGCGCAGCCAATCCAAGACGCTGGGCATTGACCTGAGCGATTACAATAAATACGACCTGCACATCCATGTGCCCGCCGGTGCCACGCCGAAGGACGGGCCGAGCGCGGGCGTCACGATTGCGACGGCGCTGGCGTCATTGCTGCTGAAGCGGCGGGTGCGCTCGGAACTGGCAATGACCGGGGAAATCAGTCTGCGCGGCCGCGTGATGCGCGTGGGCGGCATCAAGGAAAAAGTGCTCGCCGCGGCGCGCTTCGGCGTGAAGCAACTCATTTTGCCGGAGCAAAACAAAGTGGATTGGGACGAAGTGCCGGCGGAGGTGCGGGAAAAGATGAAGGTGCATTTCGTGAAACACATATCCGACATCATCCCGCTCGCGTTGCGCACCAAATGAAATGAGTGCGGAGCGCGGAGCGCGAAGTGCGGAATGCGGACGTCTTGAGGCTGACGTTAGCGCTGAGGGCAATCCAAACACTGCGCCTGCCCCCTTTTCTCCCTCTCCCGGGGGAGAAGGTAGGGGTGAGGGCGGGCTCTTTCTTAATAAGGTGGATATTTGCGAAAAGAGAAAATCTTCCAGCCGCACCTGCGTTTTCATCACGGTGGTATTTTTTTTAATGCTGTGCGGTTTGCGCGGCGGCCCGGCGCTGGAACCGGATATCGTTTCCCCGACCGGCCCGGAGGCGGGCCGCGAATTGGCGGCGGAGTTGCGCTCGATGCGTCCGTTGGAGGAGGTGAACTCGCACGGCACCCTGCGGATTTACGGCCGCCATGAAAAGAATATTCCCGCCGTGCCCATCCGCTGCCAGACCACCCTGGGCGAAACTTGGTCCATCGAATACGTTACGGGGGCGACGGCGATTACCGGCGCGGAAAAGCTGACGGTCACGTTCTTTACCAATTCCCCCAACCAATATGTCTATGCGCGCGCCGCGACGCCCGGCGGACCGTTGGGCGAAGCCCGGAACTTGAAGGGCGCGGAGGCGGACGTTCCCCTGGCTGGTTCGGATTTTTTGCTGTCGGATCTGGGCTATGAATTTTATCACTGGCCGGATCAAATTCGCCATCCCGGAGAAATGAAAAGCGGGAGGCCCTGTTATGTGCTCGAAAGCGTCAATCCCCATCCGGCAGCCGGCGGCTATGCGCGGGTGATGACGTGGGTGGAAAAGGAATCCAACCAGCCCTTGCTGGCCGAGGCTTATGACGCGAAAGGGGCCGTCATAAAAAGGTTCGAACTCGGCAGCGTGGAAAAAATCCACGGTCATTACCAGGTGAAGGACCTGAAAATGTTCAACAACAAAACCCGTTCGCGCACGGAGCTGGATTTCGATTTGGAGAAAAAGTAGCCGCCGTTTGGTGGGCGATTCCGGATTCAGTTATTCCAAAGCCGCAGGCACGCGTTAATCTCACCGCTCCGCCAAAAGCGATGTTTGCCAAACTGACTACAAGTGTGAACATTTCACTTGAAAACGGAGTTAAGATGGCGGATGGTACGGTCAGGCCTTCGCAATGCACTGTAGTTATCAACAAATAGGAGAGGCGGCCATCACCGTGGCAGCCGCAGTCGCAATCATTTGGTGTCTCATTCTCTGGGTCAAGAGTGTGCGCGAGCCAAAGGCAATGGTGATTCGCCTCGGTTTCACCGTCGTCGTGATGGTGATCATGTTTCGCACCGCCATACCGGCGCTCAGAAGTGGCGGATATGGGGCCATCGGTGGTATTTTTTTCACGGTGGCGTTCGGTTGGATACTGGCGATCATCTGGGTCCCGGCCATCACCGGTGTGGTGGGAAGAACCTTCGGAAGCCTGTATGACGGCGGCGGCCAGGAGGTCGAGCCGAAACCGTACTACTCGATTTTTCGCGCAAAACGGCAGAAGGGAAAACATTATGAGGCGCTTGCGGAGATTCGGAAGCAATTGGATAAATTTCCCAAGGACTTCGAAGGCCAGATGTTGCTGGCCGAATTGCAGGCCGAGAACCTGAACGACCTGCCTGGCGCGGCCCTGACCATCGAGCGGGCCTGCACCCAGCCGGGACAGGCGCCGCGGAACATTTCCTACGCGCTCAACCAGCTCGCGGACTGGCATCTGGGGCTCACCAAGGACCGCGACGCGGCAAAACTATCGCTGGAACGCATCATGGAATTACTGCCGGACAGCGATCTCGCATTGCGCGCAGCGCAGCGGATCGGCCATCTGGCTGATAACGAGATGCTGCTCGCGCCGCACGACCGGCAGCGGGTCGAGGTGAAAAAGGGCGTCCAAAATCCGGGCCTGCATCGCAACGAAAACGGCCGGCTGCAAGCGCCGGAAATTGACCAGGAAAAACTGGCGGCGGAATACACGGCCCATCTGGAACAGCATCCGCACGATACCTTTGTCAGGGAGAAACTCGCGGTGATTTATGCGAAACATTATCACCGGCTCGACCTGGCCCTGGACCAATTCGAGCAGTTGGTGCAGCAACCGAACCATGTGGCGAAACAAGTGGCGCATTGGCTGAACCTGATGGCGGATTTGCAAGTCCAGGAAGGCGCGGCTGAAGAGCAGGTGCGGGCGACGTTGCAGCGCATCATGGATTTGTTTCCCGAAAGCGCGGCGGCGCAAAATGCCCAGCGTCGCCTGGAAATGGTGAAGCTCGAATTAAAAGCGAAGGTGAAAGGCGAAGACGTTCATCTCGGCACTTACGAGCAAAACATTGGGCTGAAACGTGGCGTCTCAGGTAAAACGTCCGGTCAAGGTATTTAGTAATACTCGGGGCCCTGCTTAATCATATGTCTGGTTGAATCGGGTTCGGCTGGTTATGGTTGAGCGCAATCGCAATGCCCTTTCAAACGGTAATTGACACCAATGTGCTGGTTGCGGTCGCAAGGTCTAATTCGGGGGCCTCGTTCGAAATACTACGGCTTTTCGCTGCCGCTGATGCGCGCTGGCAGTGGAACATTTCAACGGCTCTGATGTTGGAGTACGAAGCCGTTCTCAAGCGCGAACAGCATCGGCAGGGACGTTCCCTGCGGGTGGTGGACAGTTTCCTGGATGACCTAGCCGCCCGCGCCAATCACCATGCAATCTTCTATTTGATCCGCCCATTTTTGAATGATCCTGATGATGAGCTAATTTTGGAACTGGCATTGGCATCCACTTCGAATTATATTGTGACGCATAACTTGGGTGACTTCCGGGACGCCGGGCGGTTTGGCGTGAGGGTGGTGACCCCGGGCGAGTTTCTGAGAACTTTATAATATGAGCGCATTGACCGTGAATTTACCGGATAATCTGCACGAGAAAGCATCAGAATTCGCGGCCTCGAAGAATCTTTCCATGGATACGCTGGTGACCATCGCCCTGACTCAAAGTTTATCGCGCATGGTGCCGGAGCCGCTTCTGGAAGAGCGTGCGGCGCGGGCGACTGGCAGGGGCATCACTGACTTTCTTGCGCAGGTTCCAAATGCGCAACCGCCGGAACGGGACCGATTGCCGGAAGACTACCAGCCAAAGAAGTGAGGCTAAGCGCACTTGGGATTTCGCAATCCCAGCCAGCCTCTCACGGCGAAAATCGCCTAGCTACTCAGCCTTCTTATAGGCGCTGATGGCTTCGATCCGGTAACGTTTCTTGGCGCCATCCATGTCAAAATCCACTTCTTCGCCGGGTTTGCGGTTGAGCAGCGATTGCGCCACCGGCGTCAGGTAACTGATCACGCCTTTTTCCGGATCGGAATCCCACGCGCCGAGCACCGTGAATTTCTCGGGGCTGTTCGTGTTCATGTCAGTGACTTGGACTTCGGTGCCGATGCTGACAATGTCCGTCTTGGCATTGGCGAAATCCGTCCCGCGCGACCGCACGAGTTGCGCTTCCAACTCCGATTTGCGGCGCATGAGGAGTTTCTGCATTTCCTTCGCCGCCTTGTATTCGTGGTTTTCGCGCAAGTCCCCGTAACTGCGCGCGATGGCGATTTCCTTCGAGTTGGCGGGGATTTTCTTTTGCACCAGCTCGGTGTATTCGTCCTTGCGGCGTTCGAGGCTTTCCCAGGAAACGATCAGGTTCGCTTCCTGTTTCGTTTGCTCGCCGGAGATCAGCGATTGAATGGCCGGATAACTCTTCACGATGCGCGCCAGCAGCGAGCGCTTGTCCATGTCGTCGAAGCACGGCGAAAGCTGCAACGCGCGCGTCAAATCCTTGATGACTTCCAGATCGGCGGACCCAATGAGTTCGACGAGCAACTGCTGGTCGTCCAGGATGAAATCGCGCAGGCGGTTGGAGCGCCTCTCGTTGAATTGGTCGCGTTCCATCGCGCTCAACATCGCGCGGAAAACTTCCGGCCCCAGAATATCCGCGAACGCATCCGAGCGTTCCTTGGCCAGCCAGAGCAGCAATTCGCTGCTCGCGGTGTGCTGGCTGATGAGCCGCGCCAGCGTTTCCTTGAGGGCGTCAATCTTGCCTTCGTGAATCAGCAATTGCGCGCACTCGCGGCAGAGCTTCGCGGGAACCACATTGAGCGTGGCGCGGACGATTTCAATCCAGCGTTCCGGGTTCGCTTCCTTGAAGGATTCCAGCGTCCGGCGATGTTTGATCGCCGGCATGAGTTCGAGCAGCGGCCCGAGCCGGCCGTCCTGCGTCCAGATGGTTTTCGCCGTCAACTCGCCCTCGAGCGCCGGCGCACCCGACGCCTCGCGAAGGTCGTCACGCGCGAAAATGGCCTCCAGCGCCACCGCCGGCTGCGTCCGCTGATGCGTGGCGATTTCGGTATTCAACGCGGGGATGACCTCGCTGGCCGCGGCCTGTTTGTCATTCAGATCGGCAATATTCTTGAGCACCTCGCCGGCCACGGCGATGTGCGCCTTCAATCCCTTGGCCACGCCGAATTCGCCGAGCAGCCGTTCCTGGAGGGAAACTTCCTTGACCTGGTAAATGATCGGGTCGGTTTTCTTGAGCGGCACCTGGAAATGGCCGTCCTTCTTCAACTCGCGTTTCGCCGCCTCCCACCATTTCTTCCAATCATCCTTGATCACCTCCGGCACGAGCACCGCCTGGATCTGGTCCACGTTGGCTTTCCCGCCGTAACTTTTCAAAACCAGTTTGATCAGGTCCAAATGTTGCAACGCCGCCATCTGGCGGAGTCCCTCGATATCCGAGGCTTTGCGCGCGAGGATGTGGTCCTTGGGAATCGGCTTGAGGGACTCGGCCGCGAACGCGAGGTCCATGTTATGGTTCGCCTTGCCGGGAAAATCTATCGTGAAGCGGGCAAAGACCGTATCCACCGTGGTGATTTTTCCAAACCCCCAGCTCCGGTGCATGCAATAACCGCTGGTCGTGAGCTGCACGAGCGGCTCAACCAGGTTCCGGTCCAGCTTCCCTGCTGCCACCAGCTTCTCAAACTCTTCTTTCATAATTTATCTTATTTCTCGCGTCCTGTTATGACAATGTCATTATTAAAAGTCGTGAGCGAACAAAAACCAAGACAAATTGCCATCCGCGTTCTTAAAGAACGCCTGTTGGAGCAGGACTATACCGAAAACCTCTTTGAAAGGGAACTCTCCAATCACCGGCTTCCGGCGGTGGATCGGGGTTTGTGCCAGGAACTGGTTTATGGCATCGCCCGCTGGCAAATGACCCTCGACTGGCTCATTGCCCGCAAAACCGAGGGCCGCACGCAGAAGGATGAGCTGCGCCTTTTGCTGCAACTTGGCTTATACCAGATGTTTTGGCTTGACCGCATTCCCAACCATGCCGCCGTGCATGAAACCGTGGAACTCGCCAAACAACTCGGCCTCGGCCCGCAAGCCGGCTTCGTCAACGCCGTCCTCCGCGCCTACACCCGCGAACGCGTCGAGACCGAAAAGTTGCTCAGCGACCTCAAGATTTCCCAGCCGGCGCTCGGTTATTCTCATCCCGATTGGCTTTATCAACGCTGGCTCGCGCGTTGGGGCGCGGAAAAATCCGCGCAATTGATGCAATCGAACAACACCCCGCCGCCGACATTCGCGCGCATCAACCTGCTGAAAACCGACGCCGCCAAGCTCGCCGCGCAATGGGACGCCGAACATGTGAAGTTCGCCGCCCGCAGTTGGGATTGGACAAATGCGGTTGGAGTCACCAGCGCCGTCTTCCCCCTCGCCCCCACCGGGGGAGAGGGCCGGGGTGAGGGGGCAGGCCAGGAATCATCCGCGATTCAATCAAATCCAGAGGCCGCTTCTGCTCTCCCGTCCCCCAGCTTGGTCTTCCAATTGGACTCCCACCCACCGCTGGCCGAACTGCGCAGTTTCAAAGACGGCTGGTTTTACATCCAGGACCCGAGCACGCTGCTGGCAGTGCAGATGTTGGACCCGAAACCCGGCCAATCCATCCTCGACCTCTGCGCGGCTCCCGGCGGCAAAACCACCTTCATCGCCCAACTCATGCAAAACCGCGGCCGCATCACCGCCCAAGATGCCCAAGCCGACCGGCTCGGTTTGATCCGCGAAAACTGCGTCCGCCTGGGCGTCATCTGCGTGGAGGCCTCCGTCGCGCCGCAGGGCATCATCCCGAATCCCGCGAAGAAGTTCGACCGCGTTTTGGTGGACGCGCCGTGTTCCAACACCGGCGTCATGCGCCGCCGGGTTGATTTGCGCTGGCGCATCTGTGCCGAGGAACTCGAACGGCTGCGCGCCGGGCAACTCGATTTGCTGCGCCAGGCTGCCCCGCGCCTGAAACCCGGCGGCGTCCTGGTTTACAGCACCTGCAGCCTCGAACCCGAGGAAAACGGCGAAGTCATCAAACAATTCCTCGCCGAACATCCCAAGTTCAGTCTGGAAAGCGAACGCGAATTGCTACCCTTCACCGACGGCGTGGACGGCGCCTACGTCGCCAAGTTAAAAAACTCCGCGTAACCGAACTCAGGCGAACTTAGCCGTAAGAATTCAATTCAACCACGGATGAACACGGATGAACACGGATTCTGATTTGAAAAAAGGCGGGTTTTGACAAATGAAATCCGACTCACTCTCTGCCGAGGCATTAGGAGAATTCGGAAAGCTTGTTTTTCCCTTTCCTATCCGTGTTAATTCGTGTTCATCCGTGGTTTAGATTGCATCGTTCCGGCTTAAGCGAATTACGCAACAATTTTGTGATTCAAAAATCCATTAAATAATTCTCGAATTCGAGCGTCCAACCTTCAAGATTGAAGAGCATGTCCGTCATACAGCGCCAAGTCCAGGTTGGCTTCGAGCTAAGGGTGTTTTTCACGCGAAATGCTTTCGCGGTTGCCAATCCGCTCCTGCGGGAGGCGCTGATGAATGGCGAGTCCGATCGCGCTCATGGCGTGCTGGTGGTATTGGACGAATCCCTGGCGCAGGCGCGCCCGGCGCTGGCCGCGGAAATTGAATCGTATTTCACCGCCGCCGCTCCGAACCTGAAACTCGCTTGTCCGCCGTTGATCATCGAGGGTGGCGAACGCACCAAGAATTCCTATTTCCACGTCTCTGAAATCCACTCGCATATTGATCGCTATCATATTGACCGGCATTCCTATCTCCTGGCCGCCGGCGGCGGCGCGTTGCTGGACATGGCCGGTTTGGCGGCTTCGACCGCCCATCGCGGTGTGCGGCATGTGCGCCTGCCCAGCACGACATTGAGCCAGGCCGATTCCGGCGTCGGGGTGAAAAACGGCATCAATGCGTTCGGCAAAAAGAATTTCATCGGCACCTTCGCGCCGCCCTTTGCCGTGGTGAATGATTTCGCGTTGCTGGACTCCCTTTCTGATCGCGATAAACGCGGCGGCTACGTCGAGGCCGTCAAGGTTGCGCTCATACGCGACCGCGACTTCTTCGAGGCGCTGGAAAAAGACGCCGCCCGGCTGGCCGCCTTTGAGCCAGAGGCCATGCAACAACTGATCCGGCGTTGCGCCGAACTGCATTTGAACCATATCGCCGGCGCGGGCGACCCGTTTGAATTTGGCACGTCCCGCCCGCTGGACTTCGGCCATTGGGCCGCGCACAAGCTCGAGCAATTGTCCGAATATAAAATCCGCCACGGTGAAGCCGTCGCCGTGGGCATCGCGCTCGACGTGATTTATTCGCGCAAAATGGGATTTCTCGACGCGACCTCGGCGGAACGCGCGTTGCAACTGTTGGAGAAACTGGGCTTCGAACTCTATACCAACGAACTGCTCCACACCGGCGCCGATCATTCGCTGTGCGTGCTGAACGGCCTCGAGGAATTTCGCGAGCACCTGGGCGGCGGCCTGGCCATCACGCTCTTGAAAGGCATCGGCGCGGGCTTCGAAGTCCACGAGATGAATTTGCCGAAGGTTGTGGAAGCCATCCACGAACTCAAGGACCGTCAAGCCGGACGCGCGAAAATTGTCCCGGCTTTCGGCTGAAGCCTCTGGTTTGGTGTTCACGCTTCAGCGTGTTCTTAACCACTGAAAGCCTGAAAATTTAATTTAACCACGGATGCACACGGATTTTTTAGCCGCGAGAGAACGCAAAGAGCGCAAAGAATTCTAAACCGCGAAATACGCGAACCACGCGAAACAAACTCAACCGGTATTCCCATTTCGCGTATTTCGCGGTTAGCGGTCTTTCCTTTCAGCGCCTCATCCGAATCCGTGTTTATCCGTGAGCATCCGTGGTTGATTCCATTTTTGTATGTTCCTAGTTGCCGACAGCCCGAAGGCTGGACACCGAACATTCGTTGCGGCCTTGCCGCGTCGAGCGGCTTCATGGTTAAACTATCCCCATGAAACGCACGGCGGTTCTTAATGTGGTCGGCTTGACGGAATCGCTCATCGGCGCGGCCACGCCCCGCATCGCCCATTTTCTGCGGCAGGGCGTCAAGGCGAATGTTCTTCCCGCGTTTCCCGCCGTCACCTGCACCGCTCAATCCACCTACCTCACCGGCGTCCCGCCCGCGCAACATGGCATCGTCGGCAACGGCTGGTATGACCGCGAACTGGCCGAAGTCCATTTTTGGAAACAATCCGATCACCTCGTCCACGGTCGTAAAATCTGGGAGGAACTCCGCGAAATCGAACACAAGTTCACCTGCGCGAAACTTTTCTGGTGGTACAATATGTATTCCAGCGCGGACTATTCCATCACCCCGCGACCCATGTATCCCGCCGATGGCCGCAAATTCTTCGACATTTATTCCTGGCCCTATTCGATTCGCTCGGACATCAAAAAAGACCTGGGCGAATTTCCCTTTGCGACATTCTGGGGTCCCGCCGCCGGCGTCAAAACACCGCAAGGCGCGCCGGACGCCTGCTCGCGCTGGATTGCGGAATCGGCGAAGTGGATTGAAAAGAAATATGCGCCCACGCTGAGTCTGGTGTATCTGCCGCACCTCGATTACAACCTGCAACGCCTCGGCCCCAGGCATCCCGGCATCGCGCGGGACTTGGGCGAGATTGACGCCATCGTGGGCGGACTCATTGATTTTTTTGCCGAGCGCTCCGTGCAGGTGCTGCTCCTTTCCGAATACGGCATCACGCCGGTGGATACGCCCGTCCCTATCAACCGCATCCTCCGCCAAAACGGCTGGCTCACCATCAAGGAGGAACTTGGCCGCGAAATGCTGGACTACGGCGCGAGCAAAGCCTTCGCTGTGGCCGACCATCAAATTGCGCATATTTATCTGAACGATCCCGCGCTCGAAAACCAGGTGCGCTCGGTGCTGGAGAACGTATGGGGCATCGGGACCGTATTGGACCGCGCCCAACAAGCGGTTTTGCGCATTGACCATCCCCGCGCCGGCGACCTGATTGCCGTGGCCCCGGAAAACGCGTGGTTCACCTATTATTATTGGTTGGACGACAAGCTGGCGCCGGATTATGCGCGCTGCGTGGATATTCACCGAAAGCCCGGCTACGATCCCGTGGAATTGTTCCTCGACCCGAATATTCCCGCCGTGAAACTCAAAATCCTCCGGCGCTTGCTGCAAAAAAAACTCGGCTTCCGCATGTTGATGGACGTGATTCCGCTCGACGCCACGCTCGTCAAAGGCTCCCACGGCTGCCGTCCGGCGAACCTGCAGGATTATCCCCTCATCATTTCCGAACGCAAAGAATTGTTATCCGCAAGCCAGATCAACTCGCTCGATGTGTATCACGTCATCAAGCGGCATTTGCTGCATTAGAAAAATCGCCAAAATGAAAAAACTGCTGTTAGCCCTGCTCGTCCTAATCCTCGGCGTGTCCTTTTATTTTTTTCTCGTAAAGGACAAGCCACACATGCCAGTTCGGATCACGCTGCCGGACGGAACCTCGGCCAGCATCCGCGCCGTGACTTACGGGACCAACCACGTTGTCGGATCAGCGCTGGCCCGGGCGGTGGTGCATTTGCCGGATTGGATGCACGATTTGCTGCCGGACATGCTCCTCAATCGTGTCGGCTCAATGCAATCCATGGTCACGGCTGAACCGACGTTGGTCGTATGGCTGGACCGCAGGACCAACAGCGCCGGCGTGATTCCGCCCGGCTCCGGCTACTACAACGCGTTTCTCGCCGACGGCAGCAACTTCGTATCCGGCGGAGCGGGTTTTCTGAATAGTTATCTGCCGGGGTCGCTTGTGGAGGGGGTTCCCTTCAGGATGTTCCCTCGCCGCGACCCGGAAATCACATTGAAAATTTTTTACCATGCCCAACCCGGCGGTGTCACCAATTGCGGCATTCTGACTTTTGCCAATCCGGTTTACCACGTTTATCCCGAATGGACACCCGAACCGCTTCCCGCCACAAAACGAATCAAAGACTTGGAGGTGACGTTGCTTGGCGTCCATACCGGGCAGGGTAACAATTCAACTCTCCGTCCTCGCAAAGGCGGTGGCGCCAAAGTCACTTTCAGTGTTTACCAATTTGATGGCCCTATCAACACTGCGGTTGAGTTGAATCTGCATCCGCTCACCGAAAAGAACGAAGTGTGGCAGGTGGCGGGTGAAGAGGTTTCCGATGCGACGGGAAACATGGCGCGGAACTCCGGCATGATGAGTTGGAACAACCAGGACACATTCTCCTTCAACCCGAGCCTTTGGCCGGGTGAAAAAGCCTGGAAGCTGGAAATGGAAATCAAGCGCACCAGCGGGTTTCTGCCGGAAGAAACCTTCACTTTCAAGGATGTCCCCATCGGCGAACTGGACCACACCAATGTGATTGCCTGGACCACGAATTTCGCCGGCGTCGCCGTGACCTTGCAATATATCTACCGCCGGGCGCCGAACACGAACTCTTCATGGTCCTCCGCCGATTTTTCAGGAGTCAAGTTCACCACCTCCACGCTTCCGGCTGGCACTCATTTCGACCTATTAGGCGCGGTTTTCACGCCTGGAAAAACCAACCAGACTGAATCCTGGGAATCCAGCGCCAACGAGCGCACCTATCGCTTCCGCGAAATCCCGCTGGACGCGACAACGGCAGATTTCACCTTCGCTGTGCAGCAAAGCCGGACGGTGGAATTCATGGTGAAGCCGGAATTGCCGGATTCAACCCCAAGCGAAGACAATTCAACCACGGATGCACACAGATAGACACGGATGCTGGGCGTTTTGACGCAACTTGACACCCGCACCGACCGATGTTGCGGTCTGGTTCCCTCGCCCCATAAGGCACGAATGGGGGGTTATCGTATCCGCTCTCGTGTTTTTAAAATTGCCCCTCTCCCCGCTCGTTCCTCGCGGAGAGAGGGAGAAGACTTGCGCTGGGTGCGTGTCAAGGCGAGCCATGGGCGTCTGAAGGCCATTAAGAAAACTCTTCACTCGATAGGAGACGACGCAACGAAACTCTAATTTCTTCGGTTCCAAAGGATAAGTTAGAGTCTCGTCACCTCGTCTCCCGCTTATTATACGGGCTGCTGAACATCGGTTGGCAAGCTCCTTTTTCAAAAGGATTCATCAAGGTGAAAAAAGCGTGTCAAGCGTACCATAGGTTACAAAAACGCGCGCCATTTTGCTAAGCTTCGAGCATGACCATCATATTAGATTTGATATTAGCTATTTTTGGTTGGGCGAAGGAGGCGACATGCTAAAGCATAAGTTCCGTACTTTAAGTGCGAAAAGACATGCGCGCGGCGAAGTGCTATCGCCTGGTGCGATTCAATTAACGCCAGGCAGGCCCAAATATATTTCTGTATCAATGAGTGACGCAGGTTTGGCGCATAAAATAACACAAAAAGGCGCTTCTTCTTTTCCCGCGCCGACCCCAAATTCTGAAATTTTTGGAAGCCATAAGCCGGCCAAGTCTTTTGACTTTTGGGGAGGGTTGGCCTAGCCTCGGCGCACATGAATATCATCCGCCATACGGACCCGGACTTTGCGCAGCGGCTCGCGCAACTCGCCGCGCCGTCGAGCTTGTTCGATCCGGTGATCGAGGAACGCGCGCGCGCCATCGTGGACGCGGTGAAATCGCGCGGGGACGCGGCGCTGCTGGAATTCACGGAGCGCTTCGACGGCGCAAAATTGACGGCGGAACAGCTCGCGGTGTCATCGCCGGAATTGCTGGCGGCTTCGCTGCGCGCGGATGAATCGCTGCGCGCGGCGGTGGCGCTGTCGGCCAAAAACATCGAGACTTTCAGCCGGAAATCGCTGCGGAAAAACTGGTCGGCGCGCAACGCGCAAGGAGCCAGCGTCGGCGAAAAGTTCGACGCCTTCGAGCGCGTGGGCATTTATATTCCGGGCGGCACGGCGCCCCTGGTTTCAACGGCGTTGATGACAATTGTTTTGGCGCGAGTGGCCGGCTGCCGGGAAATCGTCGTCTGCACGCCTTGCGGCGCGACGGGCGAGATCAACGCGGCGCTGCTCTTCGCGGCGCGCGCGGCGGGGGCAACGGAGATTTATCGCGTGGGCGGCGCGCAGGCCATTGCGGCGATGGCGCTCGGCACGGCGACGATTCGTCGCGTGCAAAAAGTTTTCGGCCCCGGCAACGCTTATGTGGTCGCGGCGAAACGATTGTTGTTTGGCCATGTGGCTGTGGATTTGCTGCCTGGCCCGAGCGAATTGCTGGTGCTGGCGGATGAGACGGCCAATCCGGAATTTGCCGCGGCCGATTTGCTGGCGCAGGCTGAGCACGGTTCCGGGCACGAGCGCGTCTGGCTGGTGACGACCTCCGGCAAATTGCTCAAGGCGGTCGAAAAGGAAATCGCCCGGCAACTGCCAAAATTGTCCCGCCGCGAATTCATTCAACGCGATCTGGACCGGAACGGCTGGCTCATCCAAGTGGGGACGCTGGCGGACGCAGTGAAGCTGGCCAACCAACTCGCGCCCGAACATTGCGAAGTGATGACGCGCGGTGCGGCAAAAATTTCGGAAAAGATTGTCACGGCCGGGGCGATTTTTCTCGGCGCCTGGTCGCCGACGGTGCTGGGCGATTACGTGGCGGGGCCGAGCCACACGCTGCCGACCGGCGGCGCGGGCGCGTCGTTCGCGGGGCTTACGGTGGACCAGTTTCAACGGCGCACCAGCGTCGTGGAATATGATCGCGGCGCGTTGAAGAAATCGTTGCCAGCACTGAAGAAATTTGCCGAGGTGGAAGGATTGGACGCGCATGGGCACAGCGCGGATATTCGATTGAACTCGAATTGAAATTTTATGACTATAACGTTTGCTGATTTTGGTTTTGCAAATCGTTCGCATAAAGAGTAGGATTTCACCATGAGCGTCGCGGAGATCATCCAGGAATTGCCGAAACTTACACCGGCGGAACGCTCCGCTGTGGGCCGGCGTTTGCGGGAACTTGAGGAGGCGGATGGGGTGATGTTCCTGCACGAATCTGCGGATGCTATGTTCCAAGATATGGAAAAACAGGAGACCAAGGATGCCCATCGCAAAACCCGGTGAGGTGTGGATGGTTGACCTCGGCATGGTCGCCAAGGTGCGGCCCTGCCTGATTCTGACGCGCCCTCCTCAAAATGATGAACTCGATGTTTTCCCGGTCGTTTCCCACACTACCGCCCGTCGGGGCAGCCGGTGGGAAGTCCCATTCGAGAAATCTTTTCTTGATGCGGATGGAGCGTTCGACAGGCAAAGAATCGCAACGGTCGCGTCGGTAAAGTTGGAGCGAAAATTGGGTGAGTTGGCTGGTGCGCAATTGGATATCATTCTTGATCGGCTTGCGGAGCGATTAGGCATCCAATAGCATTTAGGATATTTCGATGCGCCATATTTTTCCGCAATCACTCATCCGCCCGCTCGTCAAAAAACTGCACGGCTACGTGCCCGGCGAGCAGCCAAAGATCAAGGGATTGATCAAGCTGAACACCAACGAGAACCCCTACCCGCCGTCGCCGAAGGTGCTGGCGGCGGTGAAGAATGCGGTGGACGGACGATTGCGGCTTTATCCGAATCCCACGGCGCAAGGGCTGCGTGAGAAATTGGCCAGGCTGCACGGTTGCGCGGCGGAAAATATCCTGGTCGGCAACGGCTCGGATGAATTGCTGGCGCTGGCGACGAGGGCGTTTGTGGAACCCTTTGCGAGTGCGGAGCGCGGAGTGCGGAGTGCGGAATTGCCGAATGGGAAAGCATCTGCGGCGACGGTGCAATTTTTCTCGCCGGGTTACTCGCTTTACCCGGTGCTGGCGGCGATTCACGGGGCGCGGACCAATGTGGTCGCGCTGGACGCACATTTCGGCATTCCGCCGCTGGCGGTTTTGCGGAAGTCGAAGGCCTGGGATTTTCACGCGGCGCTGACGTTCGTGACCACGCCGAATGCGCCCAGTGGACGCGGTTACGCCACGGCGGAATTGGAAGCGCTCTGCCGCGAACAACGCGGAATCATCGTGCTGGATGAGGCGTATGTGGATTTCGCCGGCGAAAATGCCCTGGCCCTGGCGTTGAAATATCCGCAGGTCATGGTGTCGCGGACTTTCTCCAAGGCCTATTCGCTGTGCTTCCAGCGCGTGGGATATTTTGTGGGGCATCCGGACTTGATGGCGGCGTTGGACAAGATTCGCGACAGTTACAATGTGAACGGCCTGGGCCAGGTGGCCGCGGTCGCCACGCTCGATGATCTGAAATATTACCGCGCCAACTTTGCCCGGATCATTGCCACACGGGAAAGGTTGAGCGCGGAACTCGCAGCGCTGGGATTCCTGGTATTGCCGAGCGCGACGAATTTCATCCTGGCCCGCCCGCCGCGCTTTGCGGCCAAGCTCTGGCTGGAGAAATTGCGCGCGCGAAAAATTCTGGTGCGCTGGTTCAAATATCCCGCAGTGCGAGACTATCTACGAATCACGATCGGGACGGACGACGAAGCGGACACGTTGGTGCGGGCGAGCAAGCTGATTTTGAAATCGTGACGATTGTTAGCTCGCCCCATTGTCTCGCACACGCTCCCGTGCCACCAAGCCAATGAAATTCGCCATTTGCAACGAAATCTTCCAGGGCTGGAAGCTTGAGGACGCCATGGCTTGTGCCGCCAGGGCCGGATACGCGGCCATCGAGATCGCGCCCTTCACGCTGGCGAAATCCGTCGCCGACATCCCGCCGGCGGAGCGCGGGCTCATGCGTGAATCATCGGCGCGCGCGGGCATTGCCATCTGCGGGATTCATTGGGTGCTGGCCCAGGCGGAGGGGATGTATTTGAATCACAGGGACCCCGCCGTCCGCCAGCGCACAGGGGCTTATCTCTGCGAACTGGTGGATTTCTGCGCGGACGTGGGCGGGAAAATCATCACGGTCGGCTCGCCCAAACAGCGCAAGCTGCTGCCCGGCGTCACGGCGTCGCAAGCCTGGGATTGGGCCGCGTCAACGTTTCGCGATTCCGTGCGGCGCGCCGAAATGCGCGACGTCATCATCTGCATCGAACCGTTGTCCCCTGCCGAAACCGATTTCATCAACACCGCCGCCGAGGCCATTCGTTTTGCGGAACAATTTTGCAGCCCAAATTTCAGAATCATTCTTGACGTGAAAGCTATGACCGCAGAAACCAAACCGATCCCGCAAATCATCCGCGAATCCACGCCGCACTTCGCCCATTTTCACGCGAACGATAAAAACCTGAAAGGCCCCGGCTTCGGCGAGGTGGATTTCAAACCCATCGCCGCCGCTCTGAAAGAAGTTCACTATGACGGCCATGTCTCCGTGGAAGTCTTCAAATTCGAGGAAGGCCCGGAAATCATCGCAACCAAGAGCATTGACTACCTTAAACGCTGCTTTGGATAATTCCTCAACCGCTGCTTTGGTGGTTGAATGTCTGGGCCTGATTATTTAGGTTTATCGCCCAGTGAACCGTTTCGGGTTCTGCCGAATTTGGTTTTTATCAATAACTAATATGAAAAATTGGCGTTTTATCGTGTGGCCGATGGTTTCGGCCGGGTTGTTACTGGGCTTCACTGGCTGCAAACCTTCCGGGGGCGCGGGTGGCGATTCGGTCATCAAGGTGGGCGAATTCGCGTCGCTGACCGGCAAGGAAGCCACCTTCGGCGTTTCATCGCACGAAGGGACCTTGCTCGCGGTTGAGGAACTAAATGCCGCCGGTGGCGTGCTCGGCAAGAAGATAGACCTCCATACCGAGGATGATCTTTCCAAGGCGGGCGAGCCTGCGACCGTCGTCAACAAACTCATCTCGCGGGACGGTGTCGTAGCTGTCCTCGGCGAAGTGGCCTCCAGCCGTTCATTGGAAGCCGCGCCAATCTGTCAGGAGGCGCACATCCCGATGATTTCGCCGTCTTCGACCAATCCCAAGGTGACGGAAACCGGTGATTACATCTTCCGGGTTTGTTTCATTGATCCATTCCAAGGCTCGGTGATGGCGAACTTCGCGACAAAAACACTTAAGGCCAAAAAGGTCGCGGTCTTCACCGACGTGAAAAGCGATTACAGCAAGGGCCTCGCGAAGTTTTTCAACGAAGGCTTCAAGGCCGCCGGCGGCGAGATTGTCGCGGAACTGGACTACAACGGCGGCGACAAGGATTTCAAGGCGGAACTCACCGCGATCAAAGCCGCCAACCCGGACGCGGTTTTTGTCCCGGGATATTACACGGATGTCGCGTTGATTTGCATTCAGGCGCGCCAACTTGGGCTGACGGTCCCGATGTTTGGGGGTGACGGCTGGGAATCTGATTTGCTCATGAAAATCGGTCAGGAGGCCGTCGAAGGCTGCTTTTACTCGACTCATTACGCGCCTGACGTCGCGACCGAGAAAAGCAAGAATTTTGTCGCCAATTACAAGAAACGGTGGAAAGGCGCGGACGGCTCGCCCAAAGTACCGGATGCAATGGCCGCGCTCGGCTACGATTCTATGATGATTCTTGCGGACGCCATCACCCGCGCGGGCACCACTGATGGGCCAAAAGTCCGCGACGCCCTCGCCGCCACCAAGGATTTTGAAGGTGTGACCGGCAAGACCACCATCAACGCCCAGCGCGATGCCACGAAGTCCGCTGTGATCATGCAGGTAAAGAGTGGAGCCGTTCACTATGTGGAAACGGTGAGTCCATGAAGTTGCCGGTAACCCACGCATGAGCTGGTCCTCGTTTTTGCAGCAACTGATCAACGGCCTGGCGCTTGGCTCCATCTACGCGTTGATCGCCCTCGGCTACACCATGGTCTATGGCGTGCTGCGCTTCATTAACTTCGCCCACAGCGACGTAATGATGCTCGGGGCGTTCGCCGCATATTTCCTGGCGCCGGCGGCGGCGCGGATTTTTCCGGCGCAATCCTATTCCGGCGCGCTGGTGGTGATCGTTCTGGCCGCCATCATTTGCGCGGTGCTCGGCATTCTCATCGAACTGCTCGCCTACCGTCCGCTGCGCAATCGCCCCAAACTTACCGTGCTGATCACCGCCATTGGCGTATCGCTGTTGATCGAAAACACCGGGCAACACCCCGCCGTTTTCGGCGCGGAGACGCGGCGGTTTCCGCAGTTGATGCCGCATGAGAATTTCCAAATCGCCGGCCTGTCGGTGGACAGCAACGACGTCGCCGTGCTGCTGGTCACCGCGCTGCTGCTGGCCGGCATGTGGTTCATCGTGCAACGGACCAAGACCGGCACGGCGATGCGCGCGGTGGCGTTCAACGACCGCGCCGCGGCGCTCATGGGCATCAACATCAACCACATCATCAGCTTCACCTTCGGTCTGGGTTCGGCCCTGGCGGCGGTGGCGGGAATTTTTTACGCGATGCGCGCGCCGGGCATTGACCCGTTGATGGGCATCCAACCGGGTTTGCGCGCGTTCACAGCCGCGGTGGTGGGGGGCATTGGCAACCTGCCCGGCGCGGCGCTGGGCGGGCTGGTGCTCGGCTTGCTGGAAACCTTCGCCGGCGGTGTGCCGGGCGTGTCGAATTACCGGGACGGAATCGCGTTCGCCATTTTGATTTTGATCCTGCTGTTCAAACCCGCCGGACTGCTCGGCAAAGCCACCGTGGAGAAAGTCTGATGCTGCCCGGCGCCAAACGATGGTTGATGCTCGCGATAGCCGCCGCCTTCGCCGTCTCGTATTTTTCCGCGCAATTCAACCGCTATTACCTTGGCATCGCGATTGATGTGGGCATCAACATCATTCTCGCCGTCAGCCTGAATCTCATCAACGGTCACACGGGGCAGTTCAGCCTGGGCCACGCGGGGTTCATGGCGGTCGGCGGCTATACTGCGGCGAAGTTCACGCTGGTGTTCTCGCCCGAACTGGGGCATTCGATTCCCGCGCCGGCGCAACCGTTGTTTTTTCTCGTGGCGCTGATCATTGGCGGCTTGATGGCGGCGTTGGTGGGATTCGCGGTGGGCGTGCCCACGCTGCGGCTGCGCGGCGATTATCTGGCGATCGTTACCCTGGGATTCGGTGAAATTATCCGCGTGATTTTTCAAAACATGGAATCCGTCGGCGCGGCCAGCGGACTGAAAAACATTCCGGCCTATACCAACCTCTTTTGGGTCTGGACGGGGGCGGCGATAACCGTCTTTGTCGTGGGCTGCCTGGTGCATTCCACCTACGGGCGCGGATTCATCGCGGTGCATGACGATGAAGTGGCCGCGAGCGCGATGGGCATTAATCCGACGCGTTACAAGGTCACGGCCTTTGTGGTGGGCGCATTTTTTGCGGGCATCGCCGGCGGCCTTTACGCGCATCATAAACAGTTTCTCTCGCCGACGGGATTTGATTTCATGAAGTCCATAGACATTGTGGTGATGGTGATTTTGGGGGGCATGGGACGCACGGCGGGGGTGATTTGCGCGGCGATCATCCTGACGCTGCTGCCGGAATTCCTGCGCGGCTTCGCGGATTACCGCATGATCATTTATTCGCTGCTTATCATTGTGCTGATGATGGCGCGACCGCAGGGGATTTTTGTGTTCAGCCGGGCAGGCAAGCCCGCGAGCCGGTAAAGAAGTCGCATGAGCGCCGCTGAAAATACCGGTTCTACGCTGTTGCAGCTTGATGCGGTGACGATTCGCTTCGGCGGGTTGACGGCGGTTTCCGCTGTCAATTTGCAAATCGGCCCGCAGGATTTGGTCGGGTTAATCGGCCCGAACGGCGCGGGGAAAACTACGGTCTTCAATCTCATCACCGGCGTTTATCAACCCACCGAGGGAAATATTCTTTTCAACGGCCAGTCCACCCTGCGCCGGAAGCCGCATCAACTGGCGTATTGCGGTCTCGCGCGCACTTTCCAGAACATCCGGCTTTTCGGCAGCCTGAGCGTTTTCGACAACGTCCGCGCCGCGCTTCAGCTTCATCGCTCGCACGGGATTCTCAACGCGCTCTGGCGCGGCCATGGATTTCGCGTCGGGGAAAAAGCCGTGGCGAACGAAGTCATGGAAATGCTGGAGATCTTCCGGTTGTCGCGCTTTTGCGATGAACCGGCGAAAAGCCTGCCCTACGGTGATCAACGCCGCCTGGAAATTGTCCGCGCGTTGGCCACGCGACCCAAGCTATTGTTGCTCGATGAACCCGCCGCCGGCATGAACCCCACGGAGAAGGTTGAGTTGATGAAGCTGATCCAGTTCGTGAAGGACAAATACAAAATCGCCGTCCTGCTGGTCGAACATGACATGCAAGTGGTCATGGGGATGTGCCAAAGAATCGCGGTGCTCGACTACGGGGTGAAAATTGCCGAGGGTTCGCCGGCTGAGGTTCGCTGCGACCCCAAGGTGATCGAGGCGTATTTGGGTGACGATGTGGCAATTAAAAATTAATAAGTCGAATGAGCCTAAAAACGGAATTTAAGAGAAAGCAAACCACGGATGAACACAGATGGACACGGATTAGAAAGGATTTGAGCAAAATTACCGTTTGCGCAAAACTTTTCCTCTTCAATTGTTCTTCCGAATCCGTGTCTATCAGTGTTCATCCGTGGTTACAAATGTCTTTTTAGAAGATGAATCCTGCGTATCAAACTATTAATTTTGTAAGCTCGTGTTGGAAATAAAAAATTTAACAGTGAATTACGGCGCGATTACCGCGCTACGGGGGATTTCGCTGGAGGTGCGGCAGGGGGATATTGTCACTCTCATCGGCGCGAACGGCGCGGGCAAGACCACCACGCTCCGGGCGATTTCCGGGTTGCTCAAGACGCAATCGGGCGAAGTGCTGTATGAAGGCCGCAACATCGCCAACCTGCCGCCGCATCAGATCGTCAAGCTCGGGGTGTCGCATGTGCCGGAGGGTCGGATGGTGTTCGCGAATCTGACGGTGATGGAAAACCTGATGATGGGCGCGTATTTGCAAAAGGATAAAAAGGTCATCCAGCACGAACTCGATTATGTGTTCAGCATTTTTCCGCGATTGCAGGAGCGCCAGAAACAGGTGGCGGGCACGCTCTCGGGCGGCGAGCAGCAAATGCTGGCCATCGGCCGGGCGCTGATGGGCAAGCCGAAATTTCTGATGCTGGACGAGCCGTCATTAGGCATCGCGCCCTTGCTGGTGAAAACCATCTTTGAAAAAATCGTGGAGATCAACCGCCAACAGGGCATCTCCATTTTGCTGGTCGAGCAGAACGCCAATCTGGCGCTGGAAATTTCGCGTTACGGATACGTGCTGGAAACCGGGCAGATTATTTTGCACGATGAATCCGCCGCGCTCCGCCAAAGCCCGCAGGTCAAGAGCGCTTACTTGGGCGGCGGGTAGGATTTTCGTTTGGGTGGTTCCGGGTCTTTCTTGCTTGCTTTGCCTGCAACTTGGAGTTCAATCCTTCACATTCAGTTCTGGTCGAATGCAATATCAAATAGAATTTCTACCGGCCACCCTGGAACAACTCCGCGCCCTGCCCAAGGATACGCGCCGGCTTATCGGCGGAAAACTGGACTTTGCCCAGCGGGATTTGGCGGGCGATATAAAGAAACTGAAAGGATTCAAAGGCAAATACCGTCTGCGCGCCGGTAATTACCGTGTGCTGTTTGAACTGTAAGGTTCTTGCATTGTCGTGTATGCTGTCGGCGACAGGAAAGAGATCTATGAGTAATGCCGCACTGACGCGAACCAAAAATCGAAACAACTGGACGTTGCTCAACAAACAACTCGCCCAAGGCAAGACCTTGTTGCGCCAAATGCGTGAAACCATCGAAGACATAGAGGACGCACAAACCATTGAACGCGTTAAACGCACAAATGAAAACAAGCCGCGCGTTCCCTGGGCCCAAGTCAAAAAGCAGTTGCAGTTGGATTAGCAATTGCCGGCCGGTTTACTTTTGGGTCGGTTTTAAAGTGAAATATTGCGGCAGCGGCTCCAACCGGAGGGCAAATGGCCCATCCCCGAGTGGTTGTTGCAATGGGGTTCCCCAACCATCAATCCATTCCAAAATCTCATTTGCTTTCAAAGCCGGTTTCAAATCGGTGGAACGCGGTTCGCCGATTGTCCAAGCGGCAATTTTCTTGTGTCCCGAAGCGTCCGCCAGGAGCAGCACATAATCACCCTGGCTGGTATCGAACCTGTGTTCAATGTGATAGCCTGCAAGCTCCCGCGTCAGAACTTTAATCGCGCGATAAGCGGGCTTTGGTTCCAGCGCGTCCGTTACAGTGCCAAAATTATCTTCCAGCCTGTTCATATTCGTCCCGTCATTTTTCCAATCATACCAAATGGAAAGCTTCACTCCGTTGAGCAGGTTGAATAATTGTTGCCGCACCAGATAAGCGGCCTGCGTCTCGGGCGAAACGCCGTGAGCCTTGGTGGAATAGCCCCATTCACCGCTGATGATCGGCACCGTTTTCTTGCCGGCAGCGGGCGCGTAGCGCTCGATCATGGTCCGCAATTGCTCATATTCCGGCCCGGCGGTTTCCGGGCCGAAATTGGGGTCGCGATAAGGGTGCACACTCACGGCGTCGAGATATTTCAAGACGCCCGATTTGAGGAACACCTCCATGTACGCCGGTTGAAAACCCGAAAGCGCGGGGCCAACGATGGTGGCCTGAGGTTCGGCCTGGCGGATTGCGGCGGCGGCTGCCAGGGCAAGCGCGGAATATTGCGCGGCGTTGGGTTCCGGCTTCCAAAAAAATCCATTGGGCTCATTCCAAATCTCCCAGATGATATGGTGTCCGTGAAAATGCTTCGCCGCCGCTTCCGCCCAGCGGGCATACGCGGCGATGCTTTCGGGATGTTGCGGCGAAGCGGTGTCCCTCTGGGCGACTTCGGTCTTGATTGCGTTATGGCTGTCCACTGTTTTTTCGTAAAGCGGATTGGAATAATCGAGAATATAAATGGCGCTCAAGCCCCGCTGCTCCAGATTACGCGTCAACTCGTCGTACTCCGACCAGTTGTATTCGCCGGCTTTCCGCTCGATGGCGTCCCACGCAAAATCCATCCGGATGAATTTGAATCCGCCCGCGGCGATGAGATCGAGGTCTTTCTCGCGCCCATTGACAAAATGGATGTTCACCCCCACACCCGCCGGCAAAATGTTCCCCGGCAATTCGCCGGCCAGAATGGCGCCGGGCAAAAGAAATGCAGCGAGCAGCGATGTTTTAAAGGTCTTCAGCATAAGGGCAAAAGTCATGACTTTTTCCTGGCGCGCGCCTTCTCAAACAGGTGCGGAATCAGTTTTTTCAGGCGGCGTTCCACCGTCTCAGGATGTTTGGGTTGAGCGATCCAAAGCGCGTATTCCTTGCGGTGCGAATAGGAAAGCTGGTCGAAAATGGCTTTGGCCTTGGGGTCTTTCGCGAGCGCTTTTTTCAATGCGGGCGGGAGGGTGACGGTGCGCGGCTTGTCGTCGCGCTCGATGATGAAATGCGCGTGGTCGCCGGGTTTCACCTTCGCGCCAGCCTGCATTTCCTTGTTGATGCAGAGCATGTGTTTGCCGCTCATCGGCGAAAACGAACTGCGAAACGGAAACCCATTGATGGTGCCGCGGATGGGCACGCGGGCGCGGGTGCCAAAGGTTTTCTCAAAATCACCGGGGAAATGAAGATTGCACCACGAGCCGTTCGGGCCGGTGGGATTGCAGAGGGCGTCGAATTCCAGTTTGACGGCGGGCGCTTTCATTGGTCGGGAATCACTTTTGCGCGTGGGATAGACTTAGTCAATTCAGGATGTAGCGGCGGGCGTCCCGCCACGTTCCCCTCGGGCCGAATAAAATTTGATTTGGCCGACGAGTGGATTACCCTTTAGCAAACCGTCAACCAGGAAATCTACCTATGCTAAACCGACGCCAAGCCATCAGGAAAACCGCTCTCACCGCCGGCATCATCGCAGTCGGCGCTTCGTTACGGCCATTATTCGCCCAAACTGCCGCTCCAGCCGGACCATACACGCTACCAAAGCTGCCGTATGCTTACGATGCGTTGGAGCCGGATATTGATACGCTCACGATGCAGATTCATCACGATAAACATCACGCGGCTTATATAGCGAACCTGAACAAAGCAGTGGAGGACCAGCCGGGATTGGCCGGCAAGTCCGCCGAGGATTTGATCCGGGATCTGAACGCGGTTCCTGAATCCATCCGCACAGTGGTGCGCAACAATGCCGGCGGCCATGCGAACCATTCCTTGTTCTGGCAGATGATGAAACCGGGCGGCGGGGGCGAGTTGCGCGGAGAATTGGCCGCGGCCATTGACAAAAGTTTCGGCAGCTTTTCCGAATTTCAAAAGAAATTCACGGAAGCCGCGACCAAACAATTTGGCAGCGGCTGGGCGTGGTTGAGCCTGGACAAAGATAAGAAACTGGTCGTGGCGTCCACGCCGAACCAAGACAACCCGATTTCCTCCGGCCAGACGCCGTTGCTCGGAATTGATGTCTGGGAGCACGCTTATTATCTCAAATACCAGAACCGCCGCGCGGATTATATCGCCGCGTTTTACAAGGTGATCAATTGGGATTTCGTTTCCGAGCGCTTTGCGAAATACTCCGCATGAACGGACGAATGACGCGGCATTGCCATAAGTGCGGCTGGGAGTGGACGCTGGCGGGGCAGCCCGGGCGAAGCGAAAGTTGCCACCGCTGCAACGCGGACCTGCGGGTGTGCCTGAATTGTGTGAGCTATGATGTGCGGGCGGCGCACCAGTGCCGCGACCGCCGCGCGGAGCTGGAGGCGGAAAAGGCGGTGGGAAATTTCTGCGAGTTTTTTGAATTCGCGCGGCGGAATTTCGTGGCCAAGGATGAAAATAATTCACGCGAAGACGCCGCCCGGCAACAGTTGAAGAAGCTGTTTGGAGATTGAATCCTGTTCAGTTGGCCGCAGCGTGTTACCATGGGGCGTACGCCCCTGAATTGGCGCGGATAAATACGATTGAATGTTTCCGCGCCTGCCGAATGTCCCTTGTCACTTGCGGCTGCGTTCATTAAGTTGACTCGCAGTGCATAGTATCGCATTCAAAATCGGCAGCCTGGCCATTCATTGGTACGGCATCATGGTGGCGCTGGGTTTTCTGGCGGGCTTATGGACGGCCAGCCGCCGCGCGCGCCTGGCCGGCATCACCGCCGAGCAAATCTATGATCTCGGCCCGTGGCTCATCATCGGCGGCATTCTGGGCGGTCGCGTGCTCTACGTCATCTCCTACTGGCGCGAGGATTTTGCCGCGAATCCGTTCCCGGAAATTTTCATGGTCCAGCATGGCGGATTGGTTTTTTACGGCGGCCTGATCGGCGCCACTGGCATCGGCATGCTTTATATTTATTGGAAAAAACTTCCGCTCTGGAAAATGGCGGACATCCTCGCGCCCAGTGTGGCCCTGGGTTGTGTTTTTGGACGCATCGGTTGTCTTTTGAACGGGTGTTGTTTCGGACGCGCTTGCAATTTGCCGTGGGCCATTTCCTTTCCGCCGACCCTCAACAGTTCCGGCATGCTGGTGCCGCACGAAACCAACGGCGTCCCGGTGCATCCCACGCAAGTCTATGATTCGCTGTTGAACCTGGTGCTCTATTGCTTCCTCGCGTGGCTGTTTCGCCGCAAGAAATTTGACGGACAAATCTTTGCGCTCTACCTCGTCGGCTATGCTGCGCTGCGTTCCTTCGTGGAATATTTCCGCGGGGATTATCCGGTCCACTATCTTGGAGGCATCGCCACCCCGGCGCAAGTGATCAGCCTCGGCGTCATCGCGGGCGGCTTGCTGCTGCTGTGGCTGCTCCCGCGTCCTGAACCAAAGCAAAAACCCGCGTAGGAAAGCACGAAGGATGGCCGAAGCCCAAGATTTCCCTTCTCCATCCCCAATTGGCCGTGCGCAAGCACTCCATCCATCCTCCATCCTCCATCCACGTCTTCTCTGCCTCACCGGCCCTACGGCCACCGGCAAATCCGAAGTCGCCCTGCTGCTCGCCGAACGGCTCGGCGGCGAAATCATCTCGATTGATTCCATGCAGGTTTATCGCGGGCTGGACATCGGCACAGCCAAACCCAGCGCGGCGGAACAGCGGCGCGTGCCGCATCATTTGATTGACGTGGTGGAACTGACCGAGCCGTTTGACGCCGCGCAATTCGCGCGGCTGGCGCAAGCTGCGTTGCAGGAAATTCAGGCGCGCGGGCACCGTCCGATTTTGTGCGGTGGCACCGGACTTTATTTCAAGGCCTTCCTGGAGGGGTTGGGTGAAGCGCCGCCCGCCGATGCCGCGCTTCGCGCCCAACTGGAAGCCGCGCCGTTGCCCGAGTTGCTTTCTGAATTGCAGCGCGACGATCCTGCGACCTTCGCGAAGATTGACCGCCAAAATCCGCGCCGCGTCATCCGCGCCATCGAAGTCATGCGCCTTACTGGCAAACCATTCTCGGCGCAACGCGCCGAATGGTCTCCGCCCGCTGCGTCGAACGCCCAACCGCCCGTTGATTTTTGGGGTCTCGCGCGCGCACCGGAAGATTTGCAAACGCGCATCAATGCCCGCGTCGAACTCATGTTCAAACGCGGATTGGTGGACGAAGTCAAAAAATTGTTGCCGCTGGGATTGGCGGAAAATCGCACCGCCATGCAGGCCATCGGCTACCGGCAAGTCGTCGAACATTTGCGAGGCGAACGCTCATTGCCTGAAACCATCGAGTTGGTCAAAATCCGCACCCGCCAATTTGCAAAGCGGCAGATGACCTGGTTCCGGCGTCACGCGCAAGCGAAGTGGATCAATTGCGAGCCACAGGAAACTGCGGAGAACATGGCTGCGAGGATTTTGAGCAGCGCTTTATAATAGTCGGGTGTCTAGCTGCATTGGCTGTTAGGAACGACAAGCACAATCGTGTTTTGACCAGCCGCGAGCGGCGGCGGAATTACTTCAAACGGAACTGAGCACGCGCCCACACCGTTGAGGCAGGATTGGTTGATGAGATTCTGGTTGTAATCATACGTCAGTGTCTTCTGACAATAATTCCCGGCCATCGCGATGTAGCTGATGAGTTTGCTGTAGGTGTTGGGAAAATAATTTACCGAGGACACGTCGCCAAGGGTCAGCAAGCTCCAGGAAGCGGCATTTAATTTTGGAATCGCGCCGCCAGTGGAGCCGCCGTAGCCGTATTGCGCGGGGATGCCAAGGTCGGGCGGACCGAAACTTCCGTCCAAGGCTTCTTGCAAGGCGCCCCAAGCCATGGTTGCAGGGTCAATGGCCGCGAGCAAAGCGTCGGCGTCGGCGTCGAGTTGCGCGAGCGTGTATGGATTGGAAAGTTCGACGGTCAGGACGGTGGTGCCGTAACCATACGGGCTGATGTAAGTGGAGGTGTAGCCGATGTCGCCAGTGACGCTGTAGCTGGTGTTGGGATCGCCAGTCAAATCCTGGCCGTAGGGAAATACCGGCAGGTAACCGAGGGCGTTTTGATTTTGGTTTGGCGGCGTGGGGGCGCCGGTGGTGCGGTCAATTGTGAATAATTGCTGCACGGTGGTCGCGCCGTCCAAGGTTTTGGTAAGCGTGGCGAGCATGGATAGGTAGCGTGTGGAATACGGAGATGCGAAACCCGGAAAGCCGTATTGATATTTGACGGCGACGAGCAACTTCCATCGTAGGCAAGGGGTGTTGAAGGTAAACACAGTGAAGAAGTTTAAAGTTTAAGGTTTAAAGTTGGGAGGCGTACGGGTTGGTTCGTTAATCGCGTAAATCGTATATCGTAAATCGAAAATCAATTATCGGGGATGAATTGGGAGCAGAGGAAATACATCGTGCCGGAAACGCCGTTCATGCAGAGCGGCAATGCCTGGATGTATAAATCCTGACCGCCCGCGTCGGAAAGCGTGATGTCAATCGAGCCGGGCGGCGGCGGCGCGCTGCTGCCGGGAACGGGCTGGCCGATCCATTGGGTGGTGCAATCGCCGCCGATGCTTTGATGGGTGATGACGGCGCCGGTGCCGTCCACGGTGGCGGAGATGACCTGCGGATTGGCGAGCGCGGTGCCGGAAACGGAATTTTTCTCGGGCGTGTTTTCGCCGAGGTCCACGTTCGCGGAGTTGTCGCTGGGAGTGCCGGCGGGGCGCATGGAATAGGCGCTGCGGATGACGCGCGCGCGGTTGACGCGGAGCAGGTCAACAAGTTCGCCGGCGCTCAGATTCCTCGGCGGCCCGAATTGAATGGTCGTCGTGCCGTCATCGAGATTCTCGGTCACTTGCTGGACCATCGCGGCCATCGTGGACCATTCCGCCAGTGCGCCGCCGGTAAGATTGAACAACTGGCCGATGTGCAGGCTGCCCGACGCATCCTGTTCTTGCAGGGTGATCTGGCCCTCGAATTGCAGCACGCTGATGGCCTCGTAAATAAATTGCGCCAGCCCGACGGGCACCGGCTCGGGATAGGCGGTGATGGTTTGATTGGCGTAACTGCCGCTCACGGCATTGGTGGAGAGGCATTGAAAGGTGAGCGGAATTTCCTGCGGCGCGGTGCCGTTGCGATGGACGATGGTGGCCTTGCATTTGATGATGATGCGCTGGCTGCGGCTGGTCATCCAATCGGTCAACTGGCCGGTGGTCAGCTCGGCGGCGTAACCCAGATCGGTAATCGGCGTCCCGTCGGGATTGATGGCGGGGTTCGCGGTCCGCTGGATCGAGGCGGGATCAATGGTGAAGCTGGCGATGTTGTTATTGGCGTCGGCGGGATTGGCGGGATCGTAGGGTTTGTATTGCGGATGTTTCAGCAGCCACCAATCGGGGTCCTCGGGCGTGATGGGATCGCAGGTGATTTTTGCGGTGGTGATGCTGGCTTGTATGCCCTGAAGGTCCACGGTGAATTGCAACGAGGCGAATTGCTTTTGCGGATCGGTGGGCAGCGGATTGGGATAAAAATCCTTGACCAGCGACAACGACGGCGAGCCATTGATGGCGCTGGCGGTCTCGTAATAAATCTGGACGCTCGGAGCCTGGAGATCGTAGCGGGCGTTTACCGTGAAATCTTTTACAATTGCGCTCATAGGCGGGTGTTATTTTCGATTTACGATTTACGATTTACGCCCGCATCGCCGGGAACGCGTATATCGTAAATCGCAAATCGTAAATTGAAGCTCATGTTTGAGACACATCGAGATTAATTGCGGTCATGTCGGAGCGGCGCACACAATGAAACGTTGGGGGCGCGGTGGAATAATCGAACCAGGTGACGGCGTCGGGAGACCAGCGGAGCATTTTGTGGATGACCTCGGCGCAAGTGATGTCGCGGACTTCGTCAATGGGCACATCCACGGCGGGCGTGACGGCGCCGATCTGGAAGGGCGGTGTGAGGTGGGCGTTCACGAAGGGCAGCAGCGCCCAATTCAACGCCTCGATGATTTGCTGGCCAGTGGTGATTTTCAGCAAGGCGTTCGCAACCGGCGCCTGGTTGAGAAAAAGATGGCTTGAATTGGACGGGCCGTAAATCGCGGTGGTGGGATCACCGGCCACGGCATAACCGAGGAAGATATTTTGATACGCCTGTTGGAAGGTCAGGTTGTCGAGATACCACCAAGGACCGGCGACCCGGTAAGCCATGCTCTCGGCATCTGGCGCACCGGCGCGGGGCACTTGGATGACCAATCCCTGAAACCAGGTGGCGCCGCCGGAGAAAGTGCCGTCGCTTGCTTGCGCCCGATTCCGAGCCAATTGGAGCGTTGATTTATTTGGAAACAGCGGCGCGCCGTCGGCCAAGGCGCCATCGGCATGGAAGGTAAGCTCGTCCATGCCTTGGGAAACGAGCTTGCGGGTGACGCGGGCAAGGCCCCAGTCGGCGAGGAGCTTTTCGGTGCCGTTTGATGTGATGGTCCAATTCATTGGTCAGTTCAAAATGCAAAATTTAAAATGAAAAGTTACGGATTCTTGAGGGACTTGATCTGGTTGGAGAGCTCGGAGATTTTGCGGTCCACGTCGCCGAGTTTCTGATTTTGACTCTCAATCAATTGCAACGTCTGCTGGAAAAGGGAATTGGTGATGAGCACGTTTTGCTGGAGCGCGGCTTGCATGCGCCCGCCAACGGATTGAAGCGCGTCGGCTTGGCCGGCGGCAGCAGAAAAAGAGTCCGTTGCGGTCGGCGAAGAATTAGCGCTCGCGGGCTGGATGTTCGTGGTGTTCTGACCGGGGGATGGGATTTCAGGAACGGGGCTTGGGACATTTGTGGTTCCAGGCGCCACGGAATTTCCGGGGTTGGCAGGGTGCGGCGGTGGAATTAATGCCGGAGCTGGGATGCTGTTGGATGGCGCGCTGTTTGTCGAAAACTGGTTTCCGGGCTGGGCGGGTGTCGGGGATGGGTTGGCGGAATTTGTGCCCTGGTCGCGACGCGCCTTTTCCCGGGCGGCTTGGGCCGCATTTTTCTGGGCCTGGGCCAGGCCGGACAAAAATCCGGCGGCATTTTGTGCCGCACTGAGGCCGGCATGGAGGAATCCAAAAGGTGTGGAGGCCAGGCTGGACATGAAACCCGCCAATTTATCAGCGGGTGTTTTGCTGCCGAGGACAACGTCGTTTTTTTCAATGGGCGGCTGCTGGGCGAGATATTTTTCGATGTCCGAACGGACGCTTTTCAAGCGGACTTCGTAGGCGGTGTAATTGGTGCCGAAGCCTTTGGCTTTGGCGATCTCGGCTTCCAATTCCGCTTCAAACGCGCGGGCGCGCGCCAAATCGGAGCCGGTATGGACGGAGGTGATTGAATTTGAATCGGTGTCAGGCATTGGGGGCGGGTTTAAAGTTTAAGGTTTAATTTTCATAAAAAGCTCCAAGCTCCAACATCCAAGCACCAGAGAAATTCCAAGCTTCAAATTCCAATACTGAAGATTTTGCCGCGTGTGCTGCCGTGGTCATTGGAGCTTGGTGATTGGTGATTCTCTGGATGGTGGGGGTTGGCGCTTGGAGCTTTATTTAATGAGCGGCGAGAGCGCGTTGAGGACGGCGATGGGCACTTCGTGGCCGGCTTTCTCATTTTCTTCAAGTTTCAAATGGTCGAGGGTGATGGGTTCGAGATCGAGTTCGACGGGCTGGTTTTTCAATTTTTCAAAGTCCTCGCTGAACTGCCGGAAATTGGGATTCGCGGGGCTGAGGCCGCCCGCGCCGCCGGAATGATGATTGATGAGCGCGTCCTTGGCGCGATTGAAGTCGGCAATGGCGGCTTGCAAACGGCCCTGGGCGCGGGCGAGCAGCCAGCGGGCCGCGTGGGCAAGATGGTAACTTTTGAAGATGGCCACGGCTTTGCCCTCGATGACCTGGGTGAGGTGCTGGCCGTCGAGATGAGTGATGGCTTCGGCCATGGCGAGGATTTGAGTATTGGTGAGTTTCATGGTTTAAAAGCGAATGGGACTTAGGAGATGGATGGGACGGATGAAGGGGGCATCCCTCATGCGCCAAGCTCATTTGTTGGTGGGGTTGTTCAGGCCGTAGTTGCCGACGCGGTAGAAGGAGTTGGGGGCGCAGTTGGATCGGATCCAGTTGGTGAGGTTGTTCGTCGGATTGAAATAGAGCACGTCGCGCCAGATGGGGCTGCGGGGATCCTCGGCCACCTGCAGGATGCAGACCTGCGGATCGCGGCAGGCGCTGGCTGTGTTGATGACATTGGTGAAAATATTGCGGTTTGTGGGTTGCGCATCAGTGGCGACGACGGCGGCGTTCCTCGAAAGTGCCGCAAGTTGATTTGATCGCAGCATGGATGTTTGCGCCGCCGTTGGAATTTTGGGGGGTGCGGGCGGCATTGGCGGCTGGGCCAGGGCGCTGAACGCAAGGATGGAGAATAGCGGATAATGGATGGAGGATTTCATGGGTGCTGGGCCGTTAAAGTATCCTGCCAGTTCGTCGCCCCGGGGCGGCTGGTGCGCAGATAAATATTCCCGTTCGAGTTCCACAACATCGAGATTCCGTTGGAAACAACCGGCCCGGAAAATGAAGAATTAACTTGGAGGATGGCGCCATTGCTGAGGGTGAGAGCGTTGACGGAGGCCGTGTTCAGGGCGGCCGGGCCGGTAAATACCACCGGACCCGCAGTTGCAATTCCTTGCGCCGTGTTCGAGGCCGGCGCATTCCACACGCCCAGCACATCGGCGCGCACTTGAGCCTGCTGCCATGATGGCAGCGCGACCGGAAACAGGATCAGCTCGCTGATCCGGCCGCTCGAAAGTTGAAAATCATTGGCCGTGGCCCCGTTTCCACCGACGTACAAATTCGTTCCGATGGACAAAGCCCCCGCGCCAGTCGTGGCCGTGGTTGCGCTGGCGCCATTGATATAGATTCCCGTGTTCGTGCTGCCAACATGAGCTTCTAATTCGTAAAACCTGCCGTTGTTGGTTGAGTTTAAAAATCCGCCGGACGGCGTGGCGAAAGCGTAAGTGAATCCGTTGCCGTACGCACCGTACCCTCCTCCCACGGCGATTATATTTTGAATGTTCCATCCCAGAACCGATCCGCCGGTCTGGTCAAGAAATCCATTGCCCAGCGTGGATGAATAGTCGGCTGATTCAAAAATGGCGGAGTAATTCGCCGTCGCCCAGGCAGTGCCGGTCCAGGTGAAAGCGGAATAGCCGCCATTCAGATTCACCGGCTTCGTTGAACACAAGAACAACCCGGGGCCGCAGGCCATGGACGGGTGACCGATCTGGTCAACCACCAAGGATCCCGAGGTAACGACCCTGAACGCCGCATTGGTGGCCGCGTTCGTGTAATCCGTGTGATTGATGTCCTGCCCATAGACCTTGACGACATAACCGTTTCCCGAGCCGCAGAACGATAGCAGGGAATTCGTATCCAGCCAGCCGCTCGCGAATCCGAAGGTCGCGGTCGCTCCATCCGAAGACCTGGTTACATCCATGCAAGGGCCGCCATAGCCCGGAATCTGGCGCAGGCTGATGGCCGTGGCGCAGAGTGGGTATGGTGGATTGGGTGATGAGCCGGATGCCGCCGCGATGGCGTTTTGAAGTTTTAATTTGTTCGAGCCGACCAAACTTGAGACAGTTCCCTGGCCGAACGGGTATCGCGGATACATGAAGCAGAGGGTGGCATTGGTGAACGGTCCAAGTGTTCCGCCCGTCGCCTCGGAATAAAACAGCCTGCCTTTGGTGAGGGAAGTGTTCAAGCCCACGGCGCCATAAAAGCCGTAATTGCCGTTTTGCTTTTGCAGCACCTGGCCCGCCTCGGTGGCATTTGGAAAAGCGGTCATATTGGTCAGGCAAAGGTGAAGCTGGACCGGCATCAGTGCGGTGGCATTCGTGTAAAGGTCGTATTGAACGGTGCTCCAATTATAAAAGAATCCAGCGGTTGTCCCCGCCGCGATCAAGTTGGATTGACCGGCTGAATTGATGGCCCAGACATTCGTAATTATGCCAAACATATAGGGGTCGTTGAGGCCGTTCCCCGCGCCGAAAGGACTGCCGCTGGCAATGGCGGATTCGTTGGTGGCGAGAACAAACGGCGCCGACCAGTTCATCATGGTATTATCTCCGAGAACGCCGCGGATCAGCCCGGCGAAGCTGCCGCTCGCGTTCGTGTTCTCCATGGCATACAGAATGTTGCTGCCGTTCGGCAGGTGGTAGCAATCCGGCGACCAGGTAATGCTGTTCATCCCGCCGGTGCCGATCTGGAAGTAGCCGACCTGGGTGAAGTTGACAAAGTCAGCCGTCTTGATGATGCCGACATTGGTAATTCCCGGCGTGAACAGATTCGCGCCTTGCGCGGTGTATGGGAAATAAAAGTTGTTGTCCGCCGCATTGAAGCAGGAGCCAAAATCGTGCATGCCGGGCGAATTTGTGAATTGGATCCGGCCATCGGGAAACAAGGCCCTCCAACTCAGACCGTCATAGCTATAATAAACAATCGCCCCCTGGCCGTTGATGGCGGCGTCGGTGACGAAGAGCGTCGGGCTTTGCGAAGGCCCCATGACCATGGTGTAAATCGGCGCTTCCAGATTGGCCTGCGCGCCGGCCTGATTGTTTGCGCCGGTGCCACCTTGGGCAATTGCAGTCACACCCGCAAAGTTGCTAGGCTGCAAATTCGTCAGGTTCGAGCCGTTGCCCCCAAAAACATTTGCCGGATTGGTGAAGTGCAGCGCGCCGGTATAATTGCTGGAAATGCCTCCGGCGTTCGTCACGGAGGCGTTCAATGCGGCCGCGTTGGCCGAAAAGAAATTGGCCGGGGCGAGCAAGGCGCCGTTGGTCGCAACCGTGACGGAAACTGATCCAGGCGTCGGATTATTGGTGGGAAGCTGGGCGGACAATTTAAAATTAAAAATTAAAAATGTAAAAAGTGCTAGCGCACAGCCCAGGCTCTGAATTTTGAATTTTGCATTTTTCATTTTGAATTGATCAGTTGAGATTGCCCGAGTCCATGGACCATTGGGCGGGGTTGCCGGTGTTGAGGAGGGTGTACCAGAGTTTGGTGGTGAAATTATAGACTTGCAGTCCGGATCCGGGGACGATGCGGCAGCTTGCGCCGGGAAAATATAATCCCTGGTCGGTGATGTAGGCGCACACCGTGCCGTTGCTCGACTGAAGCTGGCCGGCGGTTGTGTTGAAGAGCGGCGGGATCGTGGTCGAAACGCGCGCGCTGAATTGCGCGGTGTCCTCCCAATCGTCGTAGTAGCCCGCCGCCGGGCTGACGGTGGCCAGCAAGCCGACGTTGCCGGGAAAAGAGCTCATGTCGTACGTATGGCCGTTGTCGAAGACGGTTCGCCAGATGTTCACCGAGGTCACGCCGGTCGGGTTGGCTTGGAGGAAAATGCGATTGGCCAGATTGGGCGTGGCTGATCCGCCTTCGCTCACAAACAAGGGCGGACTGCAAATGGTCTGGCCGGTCGCGGTGACGTGACTGACCCAATAACAGTATTTCTCGCCGCCGGACGCATTAATGTTGCCGCCGGCGTAAGCCTGCGTGGCCGTGGTGGGCGCGGGCGGCGCGGGGATGGGCAGGAAGGTGATGTTCCCGGCCCATTGGCCGTTCCACACCACGTTCGGCGCGACGTAGGGATAAACCAGCGGCGTGGTGACGAGCGTGTCAATGGCAACGCTCGAACTGCCGGCGGGCACGGCGATGTTGAAAGTCGTGGATTGGTTGTCCGCCGCGATGATGACCCGGTAATTGCCGGGCGCGAGCATGACGGAGAAGGTGCCATCGCTCGGATTGCTCAGAATGCGGTCATCCGTGTTGGTGGTGACGATGCCGCCGCCGGCGAGCGGCGTGGACGTCGAGATGAAATCAATCGTGGCATGGAGCGGCGTGCCGGTGGCGTCTTCGATTTTTCCAGTGATCGTCATCATAGATTCAATGCAAAATTATAAATTAAAAATTCGGAAGGGAGAGGAAAGGCAAAGGCGCCGGCTTCGGGCCACGAACTCCAAACCCTCGCGCGCAATCGGTCATTTTTAATTTTGAGTTTTTCATTTCGAATTAGAAAGTTGAGAGCGCGGCGCGCTTCCAGGTTGCGGTTGCGGTGCAAATATAAATGTAATTCGCATCCCACTGGATGCGACCGGCGATTCCCGAGGCGGATGAGGATGCCGGCGCATTGCCGTTGAGTAATACATTGCCGCTGCTATCAACCAGTATGGCGCTGCCCGCGATCAGGTTGCCGGAAAAGGTGATTTCGCCGGTGACCTGGATTCCATCGTTGGACAATTCCATGACCGGCGTGCCGTTATAATTAAACAAGAGGGCCGCGGCGGCGCCGATGGAATAGTTTGGAGAGAAATTAATGGCGGGATCAACTCCGCTGTTGAAGGTCAACGCGCCGGTCATCGTGCCGCCGGCCGTCGGCAGCGCGGTGGAAACCGTGGGTGAATAAATGACGGCCCAGGCCCCCGAGGTTTTCAGGTAGAGGTTGCCGGTGGCCGTGTCAATGTAGTAGGAGCCGTTCGCGCCCAGGCCGGAGCCGGGCGCGCCAGTACCGCTGAACCAACTCGTGCCCGTGCCAAGCGCGAGCGCCTGCCACGAGCCGTTGTAAGTCATGATTTGCGAGAGCGTCGTGTCGTAGATCATCATTCCGGCGGCGGGTGTGAGCGCGGCGCGCTGCGTATCGGTGAGATTGCTGAGGATCACTCCCGCGTTGGCGCTGCCGCTGAATTGCAGCGTGCCCGTCATGGTGTCGCCGGCGCGCAATACGCGGTTGCCGCCATCGGCCTTCGCGTCATCCAGCGCGACGCGGTTTTCCAGCCGGCCCAGGGCAATCAAGATGGTATCGCCGCTCGTCACATTGCCGCCGGTGGCGTTGCTGAATCCGGTCAATGGGGTCGCGAGCGCGGCGGCATTGGCCCGGGCGGTGGTGAAATAGAGATTCGCGCCCTCGGCAATATTCGTGGTGGTGAGCGTGACGGTTCCGCTGAGGCTGTTGACGCTGGTGACGGAACTTGCGGGCGTGAGCAATTGCGTCCAATTGCCGAGCGTGTTCGCCGGCGTGGCGGCGAGGATGAATGATTCGTTCAGGTCGGTGCGGACCGCGACATCGCCTTGATTTGCGGCGAGCGCGAGCATGGCTGATTGGCTTGAAACAACAAACGTGTTGTGAACAGTGATGGACGGCAGATAGGTGGCCGGAATATGGGTGGTGGAATCCAACGGGCACACGCCGCTGGCCGCGCCGGACACGGCTGCCAGCGCGGTGTTGAACCGGGCTTGCGTCCAATAGAGATTGGTTCCTTCCGTCAAATCGCTGGTCGTCGCCCCACCGGTGACGACGCCGGACGGCGCTTTGAGAACGCCGGACAAACCGGTGATGGTCAACGCGCCCGTCAGTGTTCCGCCCGCCAGCGGCAGCGCGGCGTTCGCCGTGGCGGTGACGGCGGTCATTTCGGAATTGAGTGTGGCGATCCCGGAATTGATGGTTGTGAGATCCACCGAGAGGGTGTATCGGGCATCGCTTTGCGCGGCGGTATAATAAGTGGGCGACACGACGGAGGCCGGCGGTTCGACGCCTTCGCCGCCTTCGGTCACGTTTAGGGGAGTGGCGCCCAAAACGAGTTTATGCGATGGGTTGTCGCTCGTGATGGCGCTGATGACGAGCCAGAATGTGTCCGTGTCATCGCCGAGGTCGAGGTTGGTTTCGGCATTGGTGAAGACGACGAGGGCATGGCAATCTGTCGGCGCGCCGCCGTTCCAAGCCTCAAGCGTGAGCGCGTTGTTCAGGCTGCCGCTGGCCACGGTCTGCGACATGAGCGGCAAGCCGGTGCGCGGATCGCCGGCCTTCAAGTCCACGGTGATGGAATCCAGGTTGGAAACCGCGGCGAGGACGGAGCCGTAAAAAATGGCCAGCTCGAATTGGAGATCCACCCCGTTCCAAAATTGCGGCGTGGCTCCGGTGAGCACATCGTTGATGATGCCCATCTGGCTGGTGTCTATTGCCAGTCGAATGCGTTGGTTGCTGATGATCATAGTAAAAATTAAAAGTTAAAAATTCAAAATGGGGATAAGCTGTCGGCGCAACGTTCGGTCATTTTTAATTTTGCATTTTTCATTTTCAATTGGGCGTCGTCGCCATGACGCCGCCGGTGATGCGGTAGGAATGCCTCGTGGTGCAGCCGGTGAGCGAGCTGGCGACGGATTCGACGGTGGCGTTCTGGAGGTAGCGAGATGCGGTCGCGCCGGCGCCGGAGCGGCCGGCCATGAACGTGGCGAGAAATTGGCCGGGGAATTGCGTCTCGTGCAGCAGGATGAAACTCTCGGCGGTGACCTGGTCGGCGAACTGGCGCGTGGTGTCGAACGTGATTTCGGTCTTGCGATTGCCACGGTCGTAGAACTGGCTGGCGGTCGCGCGGAAAAATTGCGCCTCCTGAATGCGGCGCGAGCCGTTGATGCGGAAAAGGGTGAGCGGAATGGACGCGGGGGAATCGGCCAGGACGAAGTTCGTGGGCTGGCTGGCGCCCGAGGGGGTCCATGTTAAAGTGATTTTCATTTCGGGTTTAGCTCACGGTTGGTGGAAAAAAGCTCCAAGCACCAACATCCAAGCTCCAGAGAACATCCAAGGACCAAGCGCCAACGGGATGATTCCCCAAGGCATGGCGCCCTTTCTGGTTGGAGCTTGCGGCTTGGTGCTTCTCTGGAGCTTGGATGTTAGCGCTTGGTGTTTTCATTTCATTTGGCTTAAGCCAGTGCCAGCACAAACAACGGATTTGCCACGCCGCTCGTCCAGGTGCGTTTGCTGGTGAACTGGACGGCGTTGAAGCGATGTTTGTTCGTGGAATACATGAAGCCCGCGTCTTTGGGACCGGCGTTGTTGATGGTGACGGTGAGGGTGTGGGCGGCATTGCCGCTGCCGGCGATGACGAGATTGGTGTTGTTCTTGGAAAGCGACTGGCCGGGATAAACATAGCCGCTGCCCTGGTTGGCGAGCAGGGTGTAGAGTTGCGCCTCGGTGAGATTGCTCGGCGCGAACTTGGCGCTCGCCGTGAGGGATTTGAGGATGATGTCCACGAGGCCGTAATCGTCCGCGATAATATTTTCTGTGGCCAGCGCCAGGTCTATTTCAAAGCCGGCCATGGAACCAATCGAGTTATAGGGAGAAGAACCATACGCGGCGGAATAAGTATCGGTGATGATGGCGGTTTCGTCGTAGGTGGTGTCGGCGAAAGCGGCGTCGGCGATGGTTTGCCAGGCGGAAGCGCCGGTGGGTTGGACGGTCGGGACGCCGAGGCAGGTGAAGGCCATTTCGCCGAAAAGGGTGTCGGTTGGCTTGAGGCGCAGTTGCGGCTGCTTGCTCAAGGCCGCGCGGGGGTAAGTAATCGTCTGGCCGGTGTTGCTCGCGCCGCCGAACTTGGTCTGGATGACGAGCGGCAACGGCGTCGCGCCGAAAATGGAGGAGCCGATCTGGGCGACCGAGTAGGGGAAATATTTGTTGAGCGTGGAAATCTGGCCATCCGGTTGGAAAGTGATTTCGGTCAGTTGGGTTTTGGCGCGTTCGTCAATCTGGCCGTCGAAATCGGTTTCGATTTTGAATGTGTCGCGTTTGAAATCGGCCTTGAAGCCGGCCTTTGAATAAAAGGATTTGCCGTTCCATTGGATGATCGCCGGTCCGGTGATGATGGTGGGTAGAATGGGGTTGCTCATAAAATTTTAGATTCGCGATTTTTGATTTTTTGATTGTTCGGTGTCCACGCTTCAGCGGGTTCAGGTGCCGATCGAAGCGAGTTGGCTGGTCAGGTAGCCGGCGAGGAAGGCGCGGACGTTCAGCGTTTGGCCGGTCGCGGGTGTAAATGGAGCGGTGTAAAGACTGCCGTTGCGGGGCATGGGATTGCTGCCGTCCAGGGTGTGGAAGATCGCCGCGCCGACGGTGGCGCAGGTGATGGTGTAGGCACCGGAACTGGCGCGGATCGCCGGTGTGGCGACTTGCGGCGG
>Ga0182013_10000728_pt1 | contig 45696 bp, 33 predicted proteins | sample 612S2MmetaG_FD_120487 | JGI IMG/M metagenome (GOLD analysis project Ga0182013, IMG submission 120487) | Permafrost microbial communities from Stordalen Mire, Sweden - 612S2M metaG | ecosystem: Environmental > Terrestrial > Soil > Wetlands > Permafrost | place: Sweden: Stordalen | collected... | reverse complement strand
GCCGATGGCGCGCTCGTCCCGGTCAGAGCCGTGCAAATGGTCGCCGGCATCGAAACTCACCCCACGCCCAAGTTTGACTTCAACCTTTATGGCGGCGGAGACTACTATCAGCGTGTCTCCTACCTCATCCCTTCAACGGCCACTTTCTTTGGAGGAAATGCGACTAATAACGGGTCCACAACCACGGGCTCTAATGCGGAAGCCGGCTACGGCTATCAATTCGCTAGCGATAGCTTATGCTCCGTCGAGAATTCTACCACCGGTCTGCCCACTAGTACTACCAACGGCCTTTCAACTACCAGCACTAAATGCTCGGGCAATACCAAGACCGTCTGGGCAATCCAGCCGCAGTTCTGGTATCGCATCTTCAAGGGCCGCGAGGGCACGGTGCAGTTCGGCGCATCCTATGCGTACGTCTACCGCGAGGCTTGGTCCGGATTGGGACCCAACTCAACAACTAAAGCCGCCAATCTGCCCACAGTCAACGGGCTGGTTTCGCCCAAGACCATCAACCAGATCGTGATGACCTCCTTCCGTTATTACCTGCCGTAGACCGCTTACGGCCAACCCCGAACCCCAGGGTTCGGCGCACCAAAGCAAGAGGCAGCCCGCGGTTGGGGCTGCCTCTGCTGTTTCATGGCGGAAAATGCCGGGAGCGCTTCCATGCCGCGCTCCTTTTATCAGGCCAGGAAAGCCGCCCGCATTAACAGGCAATGAATTTATCGACTAACTCCTAACTTATTGCGAATAACATGGATGGCATTATTAAAAGTGCATGAATTAGCCGTATATTCATCATCTTCTGCGAGTCTTGATCCAGAAAACAGCCAGGAGTAGAGCCTCATACGCGGACTTGACGTGCGCGGAGCTACTCTTTCCGGCCGTGGACTTACTAAGGAAAAGAGAGGCCCAATGAACTTCAGATTCAAAATAGCTGCCGCATCCATCCTGGCAGTCAGTTTTGTCGCTTGCTATGGACAGACCAGTGAAACACAGCCGCCGGTAAAACAGCATACGACTGCCCGGAAGGCCAAAAAGACCGCCGGACCCTCGGTAGCCGAGCAGATTCAGTCTCTGCGCCATGAACTGCAGAGCCAGGCGAGCCAGATCGACAGCCTTAAAACCGGCCTCGCCAACAAGGACACGCAGTTGCAGCGGGCCGAGCAGGCCGCAGCCAACGCCCAGGCCGCCGCCGACAAGGCGGAAGCCGCAGCCAACGCCCAGCAGCAGGCCGTCGGCGAGAACACCGCCGCCGTCACCACGCTGCAGTCGAACGTGAAGGACCTCCAGGGCGTCAACGTATCATTAGCCTCCTCGGTCTCCGATGCAGTTGCCGACCAAAAGAAGACGGAGTCGAAACTGGGTCCCTTGTCGTTTGCGAATCTGAAGATCGGCGCCACCTTCTTCGCCGACTATAGCTACTGGTCGGATTATGACGGCTCTACGCAATTCATCGACAACCAGACCAAGCCCTCCTCGATAACGGACCAGAACTACAACGCCTTTGAAGTGACCCGTGCCTACATCAACCTGTTCTACACGCCGAGCGACGCCGTAACCCTGCGCATCACGCCCGACATCTACCGGACATCGGCAGTAACGGCGGTGACCTCGACGGCGAGCACATGCACCACTCTTCCTTGCACGCCGACGATCACGAACACTTACGCAACCGATCAGAGCCTTTCCCTCCGCCTGAAGTACGGTTATATTGACTTGAACAAGCTGTTCGCCAGCAACAAGTACTTCAAGGACACCAAGATCACCTTCGGCCAAACGCAGAACTCGCTGACCGACTGGGAAGAGGGCCTGACTGGTCACCGCTACACCTACAAAATGCCCATGGATTACGCCAGCGGCCTGAGCTCCACCTACGTGGGCGTCAAGGCGCATGGTCCGATCAAGTTCAACGGCAAGGAGTACCTTGACTACGACCTGGGTATCTACACCAACGGTACCTATAATCAAACGGAAGCCAGCGACACCAAGCAGTTCATGGGCCGCGTGAGCTGGTATCCGCTGGGGACCAAAGCCGATCGCACTGGCCTGGGTGTGACCCTCTTCGGCGACACCGGCAGCGCCAACGTCGCCCCCAGCGCCGCAGCCTCCACTCAGGTTGGGATCGACCGCTTGGCCGTCATTGTCCACTACCAGACCGCCGACAAGGGCTATCTGCTCACCGGCCAGTACGACCTGAGCCACAACGTCAAGAACGCCAACAACACCCAGGTGGGCTACGCCTTTGAGGGCAACGCGCGCCTCGGCGGCGCCAAGTCGCCCTTCCATGCCTTCGGCCTGTATCAGTACTACGAGCCCTACAGCAATGCTCCCAATTCGGCCGGAAAGGCTTCAGATCAGGCCACGCAGTACTCGCGCACCGTCGGCGGCATCGCGTACAGGTTCAACAAGAACCTGGACATCGCCCTCGGCGACTCGAACCTCCACTACATCAACCCCAAAGCCGTCGGCGCCCCGAAGAACGACGCCAATGTCGTCTCGGTCTTCACTCAGTACAACTTTTAAAACCGCAACCCGCTCTTGGAAATGCAGGGGGAGCTAGCAGAGCTCCCCCTTTTATTTGGTGCGCCCAGCATGGGCGCACCAACAGAAGAGGCAGCCCGCACTCCGGGATGCCTCTTCTGCTTTTTGAGGCTTCGATTCGGCCGAAGCGGCGCGTAGGGCGGATTCCGGGCGGATGCAAACCTGGCCGCGGCCTGGGCCGCAACCAGAGTGTAAGATAAAAGCCTCCAGCCGGAGAGCGATCCAGGCGCATCAGTCCGGGAAAAAGCGATGAAGCAACCGCGAGAACAACTCAAGCTGGTGGCCGCGCTGCTGGCCGAAGAGACGACCCTGGCGCTGGCCACCGGCGGCGAGGACGGTCTGGCCGCGGTGACGCCGCTCTTCTACATCGCCGACGAAGAGCTCTCCCTCTATTGGCTCTCTTCCGAGAGCAGCTGCCACAGCCAGAACCTGATAAATGAGCCGCGCGCGGCCGTCACCGTCTACCGGAAGGCCGAAAGCTGGAGGCAGATTCGCGGCGTCCAGATGCGCGGCCCGGTGAGCAAGGTCGCCAGCCCGGAACGGCGCCGCGCACTGCTCAAGACCTACTGCGAGCGCTTCCAGCTGGGGCGAGTCTTTCGTCTGGCCATCCGCCAGAGCGCCTTGTATGAATTTCACCCTGATTTTATCCGCTACATCGACAACGCCAGGGGATTCGGCTGCAAGTTTGAACTGAGGCGCCAGCCGGAGGGCTGGAGCCTGAGCCGGACGGCATTTTCACTTCGGCTCTTTACAGAAGCCTGAAGGCAGAGTGGCTTTCCCCTTTCCAAGCCCACGGCGACAGATCTTCGCCGCTGGAGTGGAAGTAAAAGCCACCTTGCATAACCTTTATGACTTCACGGGAATTGGAGAACCGCAGTAAACCACTGACGCCTGCCCTGGCTTACAGCGGCTGCAATCCGCCGCTCTGTTACTTTCCTTCAGGGAAATCGGCGCCCACGGTCACGCTCTCCCAGTCGGCGATCTCCTTTTGCCTGATCGCCAGCTTTTCGCGCAAGCGCTGGAGCGCGTTCTTGCCCAGCAGCAGGTGCACCGGCGGCTGGGGCGAGTCGGCGACCGCGATGATCGCCTCGACGGCCTTCTGCGGATCGCCCTGCTGCTTGCCGGACTGCGTTTTGAAATATTCCCTGGCCTTGCCTGCCGTCTCGGTGTACTCCGGCAGCTCTTTCGCGGCCAGTTTTCCCGAGCGGCCCAGAAAATCCGTCCGGAAGGGGCCTGGCTCGACAATCGTGACGTGCACCCCCAGGGGCTTCAACTCGCCGGCCAGCGCCTCGCTGAAGCCTTCAACGGCAAACTTGGTGGTGGCATACAATCCCCAGCCCGGCGAGCCGACCAGCCCGGCAATTGAAGAGAGGTTGAAGATGTGTCCGCTGCGGCGCTCGCGCAGATGGGGCAAAAAGGCTTTGGTGGTGCGGATGAGGCCGTAGATGTTGGTCTGGAACATCGGCCCGAACTCCGCTTCGGAGACCTCTTCAATCGCTCCGGTTACTCCGTATCCGGCATTGTTTACAACCACATCGACGTGGCCAAAAGCGGCAATGGCCTGCCGCGCCACCGATTCGATCTGCTCGGGCTTGGTGACGTCGAGCGTGAAGGCGCGAACCCGGTCAGGGTACTGGCCCGTCAGGTCTTCAAGTTGCGCGACATTGCGCGCGGTGGCGATCACGCGCTCTCCGCGGCGCAGCAGCTCTTTGGCGAGCAGGTGGCCAAAACCGGTGGAGCTTCCCGTGATAAACCAGACGCGCGATGCTGTGGAATCCGTCATTGATTTCTCTCCTGTTGATTTTTGGTTGTGTTGGCCAGTTTCGATAGCGGTTTTCCCTTGCGGCGGAAGGAAATCAGCACTTCCAAGTGGGTTTTTCCTTGCGGAGTATAAGAAAAAGCCAATTCCAACGCTATGAGAGAGGGAAAAACCGCTCATTTTCGGCGGCTACCAGAGTAGATGCGGCAACAGCATGAACCGTCGCGGCATTCCTTGCGCATGACCAAATGGTGGGACGCCCGCGATGGCCGCGACCTGCTGCGGATGCAGCCGCGGCTTGCGGGTAGACTCTTGCGCGGCCGAGAGGGGGAGTTCTTACGGGGCTCCATGGAAGCAGCCGAATCGACCGTCCTGAAGCTACTTTCCCGTTCCGCCCACGGTCATCTTGTCCAGCTTGATGGTCGGCATTCCGACGCCGACCGGCACGCTCTGGCCGTCCTTGCCGCAGGTGCCGATGCCCTCGTCGAGCTTCAAATCGTGAATTACCTTACAGAATCGGCAACTTCGATTTTCTTCTAGAATCTTCCCAGCCGCAACGATTGAAATTACCGCTACGACAAATCCGCCCAGCAAATCGATGCCGTAGTGCCATCCCGTAGTGACAGTCGAGAAACAAATCAACACGGTGAGTACCCACACCCAAATTCGCAAGCGGCGGAATGAACCGAGGGCCATAGCAGTGAGGATGGCCAGCGCAACATGAAACGACGGGAATGAGACGATTGCGGAATCAGCCAAATCCACCTCAACCGGCGCGTCGGACTTCAGGCGCATCAAGTAATGGGTTATCCAGCCTGTTCTTTCGTCAGCCCGATGTTTTGTGTAGTCCAAGGCCCAACTGCTGGCCAAAGCGCGAAGATTGCCGCCGTGAAGATGACCGCAATGGTAGCGCCCAGAACATAACGGTAGGTTGCCTTTACGTATCCAAAGAAAGGAAGCACCATGACCGCGATGATAACGAGCGGTCCAAGCAAAGGATAGGCGAGAGCGAGGATGGTTCTAACCGCCGGCGCTTGCGCGACGAGATAAACAATGAATTCAGTTGAAAAATGCATTCTCCCGTCGATGGCGCATAAGCTGCGATCGACCAAAGGGCGGGGACTTCTGCCCGCAATCAGCATCAGAGGCGCGAGCACATTGTCCAGCAGCACGACCCAAATCATCAATCCAACGGATTCGATTAATCGAGGAAGTGGACGCAGTATGCAATAGCACAGGCAGACAATCAGCAGCAGAATCCCAAAGCCGATGTGTAGAAACACCGACCATCCGGTCAGATGCACTGTTCTTGCAAGTACGATATCCACAAGGAGCAGCGCTGCCAGAATGAAGCCCATTATCAAGTTGAATGGGGTAGCAAACTGCTTCCACGTCAGGCGAGAGAGAATGGATTTTGCTAAGGACAGCATTCGGAAGCTTTTCATGAGAATCCGGAATTCATCATAACAGTCACCCTCCCGTTCCGCCCACCGTCATCTTGTCCAGCTTGATGGTCGGCATTCCCACGCCGACCGGGACGCTCTGGCCGTCCTTGCCGCAGGTGCCGACGCCCTCGTCGAGCTTCAAATCGTGGCCGACCATGGAGACGTGCTTCAACGCCTCAGGGCCGTTGCCTATCAGGGTCGCGTCGCGCACCGGGGCGGTCACCTTGCCGTCCTCGATCAGGTAGGCCTCCGAGGCCGAGAAGACGAACTTGCCGTTGGTGATGTCCACCTGGCCGCCGCCGAAGTTGACGGCGTAGAGGCCGCGCTTGACCGAGCGCAGAATCTCGGCGGGGTCGTCGTCGCCGGCCAGCATATAGGTGTTGGTCATGCGCGGCATGGGGATCGACTGGTAGCTTTCGCGGCGTCCGGAGCCGGTATGGGCCGTGCCCATCAGCCGGGCCGAGAGCTTGTCGGTGAGGTAGCCGCGCAGGATGCCGTTTTCAATCAGCACCGTCTCCTGGGTGGCCGTGCCCTCGTCGTCCACATTGAGCGAGCCGCGGCGGCCCGCGATGGTTCCGTTATCGACGACGGTGACCTTGGAGCTGGCGACCTTCTGGCCGATCAGCCCGGCAAAGGCCGAGGTCTTCTTGCGGTTGAAATCGGCTTCCAGGCCGTGACCCACCGCCTCATGGAGCAGAATGCCGGGCCAGCCGGGGCCGAGGACCACCTCCATCTCGCCAGCCGGAGCCGGTATGGCGCCCAGTTGCAGAATCGCTCCGCGAGCGGCCTCGCGGGCCAGGTGCTCCGGGCTTCTGGAACCGGTAAACTGCTCCAGCCCGGCTCTTCCGCCGCCGCCCGCCGTGCCCTGGGTGGTGCTGGCGCCTTCCTTGGCGATGACGAAGACGTTGAGCCGGCAGAGGGGTTGGGTGTCCGAGGCGAAGGCGCCGTCGGAGGCGGCAATCAGAATGCGCTTCAGCTCCTCGGCGTAGCTTGCGCGGACCTGCACGATGCGCGGGTCATAAGCACGGGCTGCGCGGTCGGCGCGCAGAATCAGCTCCAGCCGCGCGGCCAGGTCCCGATCGTAGCCGCCCAGTGGAACCGGGTAGAGGTTGGCGACGGGCGTTTCGATGAAGCCCTGCACGGACTGGGTGGCCGGCCCGGAGGCGATCAGCGCCGCGGTGCGGGCGGCGTGCAGCAGGCGCTCGGGGCTGAGGTTGTCGGTGTAGGCGTAGCCGGTGCGGTCGCCCGAGAGGACGCGAATGCCGCAGCCGGCACTGACGCCTTGCGAGGCGGATTTGACGATCTGTTCATCGACGCCCAGCGCGGTGGCCGCGACCGACTCGAAGTAGAGGTCGGCAAAGTCGCCGCCCGCCGAGAGCGCCTCACCCAGGCAGCGCTCCAACAGCCGCTCGGTAATGCCGAACTTTTCAAAAAAGTAGCGTTTCTGACTCGGAGGTGGGGATGCGGCCGGTATGTTCATCTTATTTTTCAGTTTACGCCCATTTCTGTTTTGTCCCGAGCAGCCGCCGGCCCCGTTCCTGTTTTGATTCCTTCCCATTTAGGTGCGAACGCGGGCGGTGTCATCATGTAGCATTTTGGCATGAAGAAAATTCTTGCTGCCGCACTGCTACTGATGGTGTTTGCCAGCCCGGCGTTCGCCGCCTCGAGGCATTACCATCATCACCACCATCACCATCACCATCACCGTAACTACTAGAGCGGTTTCCGGCCCCCAAGCGGCTCCGCCGCCGGGGGCCGGGCAACTCCACACAGTTTTATTCCCGCGCCCAAACGGAATCGCGGCGAAACAGGAAACGGTTCATACCATGACAGAGCTGGACGACCTCCGGTTTCCGATCGGCCGCTTCAGCCCCCCGGCCAGCACCCTGCCCGGTGTGCGCGCGGCGCACATACAAACGCTGCGCCTGCTGCCAGAGCGCCTGCGGGCCGCTGTCGCCGGCTTGGACGATCTTCAGCTCAACACGCCCTACCGCGAAGATGGCTGGACGGTGCGCCAGGTGGTGCACCACATCGCCGACAGTCACGCCAACGCCTACATTCGCTTCAAACTGGCGCTCACCGAGGATTGGCCTACCATCAAGACTTACGATGAGGCCGCCTGGGCCAACCTTCCCGACAGCCGCTGGCTGCCCGTTGACGGCTCCCTGGCCTTCGTCGAGGCGCTGCATGGACGCTGGGTAGCGCTCGTGGAAACGCTCACCGACGAGGACTTCCGCAAGGGCTACACCCACCCTGAATTGGGCCGCCAGAATCTGGCCAAGGCGCTGGCCATGTACGACTGGCACTCGCGCCACCACACCGCGCACATCACCAGCCTGCGCGCGCGGCAGGGCTGGTAAAGGCCCGGATGGCCACGGGCGTTGATGCGGCCTCTGCCGAGCAGGAAGTAGCCCGGCTGGCCCAGACGATTGAAGCCTACCTGGCGGAACATCCCGCCGCCGCGCTGCTTGAAGATGGCCGTGTGCTCTTCGACCTGCGCTCCGCGCGCTACGCGGTGAGCGAGTCGCACGGGCGGTGCCTCTTGCAACTGTGGAGCGAAGAGCGCAACCTGATCCGCACCGTGGTCGGGGTGGTCGAGCGGGCGCAATGCCTGCGTCTGGCCACGCGCCGCATGGGTGCGGCCAAGCCCCAGACCCTGGAACTGGTTCCCACCAGCGACCGCCGCACCCCCACCGCCCGCGAGGCCGCCCGTCGCAATTACCAGCGGCTGCTGGAGCGCGTTCTGACCCGCCAGTTCATCGGCTCCAAGGTCGATGGCCTGCGCTCGGCGATGGACCTGGAGCATAGCTTTGGGCCGGCTTACGTGCGCGGGCGGCTGCTGCGCGGCACGGCCGCTGACGCGGTGATTGGCGTCAGCAGTGCCGAGTCGGGATCGATCGTGGACGGCATTCTGACGCTGGGCGTCCTCTGGCTGGACCACTGTCGGCAGAAGGGCGACGGACGGCGCCACTTTGGCGGGTTGAAGGTCGTTGTGCCGGCCGGGGCCTGGCGGACAACCGCCGAGCGCATGAATTGGCTGAACCACGCCGCCGCCGATTTCCAGCTTTTTACGCTCGACGAACGCAGCGAAGAGCTGGCCGCGGTGGACTTTCGCGACACCGGCAACCTGGAGTCAAGGCTGGTTCACGCTTTTTCAGCCACGTCGGCCGTCGAGCGCGCGCAAGCCGGAATCGACCGGCTTTTCACTCTCGTTCCGTCCGCCGCCAGGGAGCGGGTCGAGATTCTGCCCCGCTCGGCCACCGAGGTGGGCCTCGTGCTGCATGGCCTGGAGTTTGCGCGGGTGCGGCAGGGCTTTGCCGCCAACACATTTGCCCGCGAGGAGGAGATCAGCTTCGGCGCGGGCGCCAACGAGACGCCGCTCACGCTGGAGACCGAGCCGCTCTGCCGCGATCTGCTTTCCCGGTTGTTTTTAAGCCGCCACGGCGACGGCGCGCACACCGACCCCCTCTTTCGCTTGCAGCCGGAGCGCTGGCTCGAATCCCGGCTGCGCGGCGAGATCGTCGAGTTGCTTCCGGGGTTACGCGGCGATCTGCTCTACACGCAGGTGCCGGCGCTGAGCAACGGCGACCGGGGACTGCTGGACCTGCTGACGCTGGACCGCAACGGGCGGCTGACGGTGATCGAGTTGAAGGCCGACGAGGATCTACACCTGCCCTTGCAGGCGCTGGACTACTGGATTCGCGTCCGCGCGCTGAACCGCGACCGGCAGCCAGCGGCGGGCAATGAGGGCGGACGGCCGCTGTCAGCCTTCGAGCGCCAGGGCTACTTCGCCGGCGCGGAGGTTTCGCCGCTCGCCCCGCGCCTGCTCCTAGCCGCTCCGGCCCTGCGCATTCACCCCGCCAATGAGCCGGTTCTGCGCTACTTCTCGCCGCAGGTCGAGTGGGAGCTGATCGCCCTCACCGAGCACTGGCGGCGGGAGTTGAAGGTCGTCTTCCGCAAGCGCGGCGGCGACGGCCGGAAGTAGGGCGCGGCGAGGGGCCGGCTGGCTCTGTTCCAGGACTTGCTAGCCCATCCGGCTTGGCTTCAGGAAGCCTCTGAATAAGTCGATGTTTTGAAAGGGCACGACTTCAGTCGTGCCGTAAACGCAACAAAAATAATGGCGGGCTTTAGCCCCTGAGGGGATGCTCGGTGTGAATTAGAACTTAATCAGAGGTTTTTAAGCTTTTTCACTTCACAAGCCGCATTCCACAGCTTTATTGAAGACTGCCGCAGTGTTTCTCGGCCGCGCAGAAATGAAAATCCTCCAGCCGCGCCTCGAATTGGCGACGGAAGCGGATCAGGGCAATCCATTGGCCGTGCTCCTGCCGTTTCCACACCAAATCCCCATGTAATTCGAGGGCGATCTCCTCCGGCGGCAGGTCGTGGTGGAGGCCGAAGTAGCGCTCGTCGACGGTCTCGTTCCAGGGACCGAAGCTCGGAGGGCCAAAGCTCCAGCGCCCGAGGCTCAGGGTGAGCGAGGGTGGGTCGTACTTTGTCGAAAAAACCAGGGCGGCGGAGTACCTTTCCGGCTCCTGGGCGGCGCGGGCGATCTGGGCGGAGGTAAAGTCCTCCAGCCGGTAAACCTCGAAGGGCTGTCCCAGGTAGCCCAGCTCGGGACGGGTCAACTCGTCGGTGACGGGCCAGGCCGAGAGCACGGTCGCGCCGGGATAGAGCCTTTCAAGCTGGCGAATGCCCGCCTGGTGAAGTCGAATCACACGGGCGTAGGAGAGGTTGTCCTCGGGGGCAAAACGGTAAGGGGGATTGACGAACAGCCCCACGAAGAAGGCCGCGGCGGAGAGAGCGGCCAGCGCTTGCCAGCAGCGCACCCGGCGATAAAGGGTGGAGAGGGCCACAAGCAGCACCAGCGGGTACATCGGCAGCAGGTAGCGTGTGAGCAGCGCCCCGCCCAGCACGCTGAAGAGCAGCGCGTTGGCCAGCAGCAGAAGGAGAATGCGGCGCAGCGCGGCGGGCGCAATGGGAAAACAGTCCAGCCCGCCGGCACCGCTGGCAGTCCCCTGGTCCCCGATCCCTGCCCCCTGCTCCCTGCCGGTAACGGAACGAGGTTTGAGCAGCAGGGCGGCAAGTGCCAGCCCCACCGGCACAAAGAGGTTCATCTGCGCGGTCAGGTGCAGGACGCGGTAGCCGAAGGCGGCCAGTATGCGCAAGGGCTCCAGGTTGGCCTGGGCGTTGTAGCGCAGAAACTCGGGATTGCCAAAGAGGAAACCGGTTCGGCTGTAGTGGTAGGCGTACCAGGCGGCCAGGGGCAGCGCGCAACCGGCCAGCCAGGCGGCCTGGCGCAGCAGGCGTGAGCGGACCGGTCGAAGAGCGCGAAGGCTCTCGATCAGGCTGACGGCGGCCAGTGTGAGTGGGACGACGATGGCCGTTTCCTTCGACAGCGCCGACAGGGCAAACCAGAGGGCGGCGGCCCAGGGCTTGCGGAGCGCCGCTTGGCTCTGGCCAGGCAGTACACAGGCCAGCCCCCAGAGCGTGCAGGCGGCGGCGAAGATGTCGGCGTGGGCGAGCGTGCTCTGGGCAAACCAGATGGGGTAGAGGGCGGTGAGTGCGACGGTCCAGAAGGCCACGGCGGGAAGGCCTGTCAGGCGCATCGCCAGCCGCCATACCGCCGTCAGGCCAAAGGAGGCCGCGGCCAGCACGGCGACCCGCGTGACCAGGGGGCAAAAGCCGAAGAGCTTCCACCAGAGCGCCAGGTAAATGCTGGGCAGTGGCGGATGGGCGTTGGTCAGCGTGGTGATGGGAATCAGCGAACCGGTGCGTAAGAAGTCCCAGGCCGCGGGAATGTAGTAGCCGGCTTCGTCCCAGTAGTAGGGCAGGCTGAGCAGGGTGAAGTGGCTCGCGAAGAGCGCCACGAAAACCGCCGGGAAGACCATCCAGGCGGAAATTGGCGCATCCAGCCGCGGCGCAAAGAGTTTTTTTGAGCGCAAGCCTACGTTCCTCTCCCTGGAGCGGTTCTCCCCTTATGTGGAGTTTCAAAAATCAGGTAAGGTGGCTTTTCCTCGAGGAAAAGCCATTTGTGCGGCAGTGGTTTCCCTCTGGAGCAACTGGGAAACCGTTTTAGTTGACCGGCCCCTGCGGGAAGTTGTGGCCCTGCGGCTCCAGATTGAGTGTACCGAAGGCCTGCTCGTACTGAGCCAAGTGCTGCCCCAGCATATTCCACAGGACCTTGGCCTGCTGCGGGCTGAGGAAAATCGCATTGTGGTTGTTGATGGTGATCTCCTCGGGGCTGTCGTTGGAGACCAGGCCGAAGACCAGCTTGAAGTCCAGAACGCTCATGCGCACCTGGACGCTATTGGCGTAGGACTCGCGGTAGTCGGGAGCCTGGGCGAGAGTCATTTGCGGCTGTTGCGCGGATGGGCTCATGGTTTCTCCAGATTAACCCAGCAGGGGCGCAGGCGGCGCGAATCAAGAGCCGGTCAGCCGGGGCGAACAGGTGAAAGGTCTGGTGCGGAAGGCGGGACTTGAACCCGCAAGCCTTTCGGCGCTAGCTCCTAAGGCTAGTGTGTTTGCCATTTCACCACTTCCGCAAAGCATAAACCGCAGAGCGTCAACGATTTCCCAGGGCGTAAACGAATCGGTCCACACGGCTCGACTCTGTTGATCCCGCGCACCCTGCTACCGGCAACTTTTCTGCTGCCAGTCAGTGGCGCGTTGCCCTCTGAACGGCCCGGCAGCCGGCGAAACTGAGCGGCCGTCTCACAAACCAAACGGCCGCCTACAGACGAACTCAGCCGCAGTCTGCAAACCGGCGCGAACAAGGACAAGTTTAGAGGCTACGGCGCTCCGTCTGCAATGCCCCCATGAACTTTTGCCTGCGTGGGAGTTCAAGCTGGCACCGGTAGGCTGACATTTGCGCCGCCCTGATTCCTATTCCCTATTCCCTAGCCCCTGCCCCCTTCACATCTTTTCCAGGTGCCGGAAGCCTGCCGTGCCGACCATCATCAGGGAAAAGAGCAGGAAGTTGTAGCAGGCGTGGACGACCACGCTGGCGGCCAGGGAGCGGGTCACGAGGCGCACCGCGCAAAGCACCAGGCTGACCGCGATCAGCAGCAGAAACGGCCCCAGCGCGTGGCCCTGCTGTTCGGCATGAACCAGGGCGAAGGGCAGGCTAGTGGCAATGGCGGCAATCACCATCGCGGGGATGGACCACTGGGGATGGCCGTTTTGGTCGAGTGGGCGGGGAGGTTTGCCGGTGAAGCGTTCGGCAATCCAATCGCAGGCCGTGGCGAGAGCGGGCAGCAGGAAGCCGCGGAAGGCGACCTCCTCAAAAAAAGGCGCGAGCGTAATCGCGAAGCCGAACATCAGCCACGCCGCGCCGGGAGTGCGGAAAATCTCCTCGATGGGCGCGGTGGAGGGGCCAGGCAGCAGCGTTTCGTCGAGCGCGGCCAGAGCGAAGCAGCCCAGCGAAATGGCCGGCAGCCGCCAGCCTAAGTGAAGAGCCGTTGCGCCGCGCCAGTGAATGCCGGCAAAGAAGCTCTGGTCCCAGAACAGCGGAAAAACCATCAGGCTGAGGGCCAGGGTGACCAGATAGATGGCCGCCTCCTCGCCCAGCATGTACCGAATGTTGGTGGCCGCTTGTTTCACGGAGAAACCGCCCAGAAGATGGAAGTGCGAGGCCATCATCAGCAGCAGCGTGGCGCAGACCAATCCCAGAAGCGTGAGCGCCACCAGCAGGCAGAGGTGCCCCAGGTGGGGAATGCGCGCCGGAGCGGCGGCTTCCGGCTGCGCCCAGGATTGAAATAAATCAGTGGGCTCATCAGCGTTCCGCCAATCGAGCGGCGGAGTCTGCTCTGGCTCCAGGGGTGGGGTCTGCTCTGGCGCAAGGGTCGGATTCTGTTCCGGCTCGCGTGGCGCCGGATCGAGGTCGTTCATGGTAGCACCGTCTTCTTTTTGCGGGTTACGGGTTTCTTGGGGGCGGTCTTCTTGGGGGCCGCGCGCTTGCGCGGAGCGGGTTTCCCTGGCTGAAGTTGGGTGAATTCTGGCTCCGATTCGTGGTTTTCCGCCTTTTTCGCTGCCTTTTCTTTGAGAATCAGCGGAGAAGATGGGATTCCGGGCGAGGATTGATTATCACTGTCGGGCGCGGTGGAATCCACGGTCTCGGAGTCGAGGGCTGGGGCATCTGGCTCAGAAGCCGACTCTGGAGCACCCAACTCACTCCACTGCTCAGGAACGGGTTGGCCGTTGGAAAGATTTCCTGACAAAAATAGCGAGTCAGCCCCCGCTTCGCGGGGATCGCAAGCTGGCGGATGGGCGCCGCTGTAATAGCGAGCGAGAAATTGGCCGGTGTAGGAGCCGGAAGTGGCGGCAATCTCCTCCGGGCGGCCCTCGGCGACAATGCGGCCGCCGTCTTCGCCGCCCTCGGGGCCCAGGTCGAGAATCCAGTCGGCGTTGCGGATCACGTCCAGGTTGTGCTCGATGATGATGACCGAGTTGCCCAGGTCGGCGAGCCGGTGGAGAACTTCGAGCAGCTTGCGCACATCGTCGAAGTGCAGGCCGGTGGTGGGCTCATCCAACAAATAAAGTGTCCGGCCGGTTTGGCGCTTCGATAGCTCACGCGCCAGCTTCATGCGCTGCGCCTCGCCTCCCGAGAGCGTGGTCGCGCTCTGCCCCAGGTGGACGTAGCCCAGGCCGACATCGACCAGGGTTTGCAGCTTCTGGCGAACCTGCGGCACGTCGGCCAGCACCGGGAGCGCGTCTTCAATGGTCATTTCCAGAATATCGGCGATGGAGTGCGAATGAAACTTTACGGCCAGCGTCTCCTGGTTGTAGCGGCGGCCGCCGCAGACCTCGCACTCGACGTAGACGTCGGGCATGAAATTCATTTCGATGCGGCGCTGGCCGTCGCCTTGGCAGGCCTCGCAGCGGCCGCCGCTGACGTTGAAGCTGAAACGGCCGGGCTTGTAGCCACGCTCGCGGGCCTCGGGCAGACGGGCGAAAAGGTCGCGTATCGGCGTGAAAACTTGCGTGTAGGTGGCCGGGTTGGAGCGCGGGGTGCGGCCGATGGGGGACTGGTCGATGCGCACAACCTTATCGATCTGCTCGGAGCCGGCGAGCGACTCGTGCGCGCCCGGCTCCTCGCGCGAGCCGTAGAGGGTCTGGGCCAGCGAGCGGTAGAGAATGTCGTTGATGAGCGTACTTTTGCCCGAGCCGCTGACGCCGGTGACCACGGTCATCACGCCCAGCGGAATGCGGACGTTCACGTCCTGCAGATTGTGCTCGCGCGCGCCGGTGATGGTGAGCCAGTTCCCGGTAAGGGGACGCGGCTGGGCGCGGTGGAGCATGGTGGCCGCGCCGGAGAGGTAGCGGCCGGTGAGCGACTCCGGACAGGCCATGATCTCGGCCGGCGTGCCCTGGGCGACGACCAGGCCGCCCAAACGGCCCGCGCCAGGGCCGAGGTCGATAACATAGTCGGCGTGGCGGATGGTCTCCTCGTCGTGCTCGACGACCAGCACCGTATTGCCCAGCTCGCGCAGCTTTTCCAGGGCCTGAATGAGCCGGTTGTTGTCGCGCTGGTGCAGGCCGATCGAGGGCTCATCCAGAACGTAGAGCACGCCGCGCAGCCGGGAGCCGATCTGCGTGGCCAGGCGGATGCGCTGCCCCTCGCCGCCGGAGAGCGTGGCTGCGTTACGGTCCAGGGCAAGGTAGGTGAGGCCGACGGCACAGAGGAACTCCAGCCGCTCGACGATCTCGCCGCGGATGCGTTCGGCAATGAGCGCCTCGCGCGCCGTGAAACTGAGGTTGATGGCCGCCGAGAGCGCGCGGTTGAGCGGCAGCGCCGTGAAGTCGGCAATCGACAGGCCGCCAATCTTGACCGCCAGCGACTCCGGGCGCAGGCGCTTGCCGCGGCAGGCCGGGCAGGGCGTGGCCGACATATAGTTCATCATGTACTCGCGGTAGCTGTCGCCGCGGGCCTCATCGATCGAATCGCGCAAAAAATCCAGAATTCCGTGAAATCCGGTCCGCGGAGCCTCGTTTTTCGGCGGGCCGTAGACCAGAATGTGCTGCTGGCGCGGGGGCAGCTCTTCAAAGGGCAGCTTCAGGTCGATCTCATAGCGGTTGGCGGCCAGGTGGATGAGTTTGAGCAGGTACTGCGAGCTGGAGCCGGGCCCGAGACCGCCGTCCAGCAGCGGTTTCGACCAGTCGGTGATGACCTTGGCCGGATCGAGGTCGTAAAGCGAGCCCAGGCCGTGGCACTCCGGGCAGGCGCCGAAGGCGGAGTTGAAGCTGAAGCTGCGCGGCTCCAGCTTGGGCACGTCCAGGCCGCAGTCGGGGCAGGCCATCGAGGAGGAGAACAACTGCTCCTCGACTCCGGCGATGGCCACCAGCGCCAGGCCGTTGGCCAGTTGCAGAGCCTTGGCCACGGCCAGATCGAGGCGCTTTTCCACCGAGGGCTTGGCTGGCCTGCCCGCCCGCGGGGGAACAACCGGAATCGTCTGCGGCGCGGAGGGATTCTTGAGCAGAATGCGGTCGATGACCGCCTCGATGGTGTGATTTTTGCGGCGGTCCAGGTTCAGCGGCTCCGAGAGGTCACACAATTCGCCGTCCACGCGGGCGCGAAAGCCCTGCCGGTCAAGCTGGTCCAGCAGTTCCCTGAACTCGCCCTTGCGCCCGCGCACGATGGGCGCCATCACGGTGACGCGCTCCCCCTGGCCGAGTTCGAGAATGCGCTGGACAATCTGATCCGCCGTCTGGCGGGCGACGGGCCTTCCGCAGTTGGGGCAATGCGGCGTACCCACCGAGGCGTAAAGCAGGCGCAGGTAATCGTAGATTTCGGTGATGGTGCCCACCGTCGAGCGCGGGCTGCGGCTGGTGGTCTTCTGCTCAATCGAAATAGCCGGGCTCAGGCCCTCGATCGAATCCACGTCGGGCCGCTCAATCTGGTCGAGAAACTGGCGCGCGTAGGCCGAGAGCGTCTCCACGTAGCGCCGCTGCCCCTCGGCGTAGATCGTGTCGAAGGCGAGCGAGCTCTTGCCCGAGCCCGACAGGCCGGTGACGACCGTGAGCGAATTGCGGGGGATGCGCACATTGATGTCGCGTAAATTGTGCTGGCGCGCCCCGCGCACCGTGATGTGGGTGATGGGCATGATGAGGCAATGGTGAGCGGCGGGCAGTTCCAAAATGGGCACTGCGATTTCCAAATTCCAGGGCCCTGGGGGTATTCTAGTAGTCAATAGAAATCATGGTCAACGCGGCGTATTCTTCTGCGACAATCGCAGACAATGTTCCCTGGGGGGAATAAGGCGGTTTTTGGCGCCTGCGCTCCGGGGAATGCAGTGTGAATACGGCGCATTCCAGGCCTTGGAGGAGAAGTCAGGGTGGGTTCGATGGCGGATTTATTAAATTTTGCAATGTTGATTTGTGCGTCGGTGGGCTCGATGGCCTTTGGAATCCTGTCAGCTTATGGAATTCTTCGCGTGAGTTTTGCGCTGATGCGCCCGCAGCCGCGGCCGGTAGCCGTCAAGACCCGGCCGGAAGTGGCGCAAGTGCTGTAAGGCCAGTTCTCAGCTTCAGTTGTCAGTTGTCAGTGCTCGGTTGTCCGTGCTCGGTTCCTGTTCTTCGATGAATCGGAGTCCATCTTCATCGGCAAATCTGGCGCTAACAGGTTCTCAGCCAACTCCAGTTTTGCGGCAGTGAATTAAAGCCAGTTCCGTCCGCCGCAGCACAAAGCCTCATGTGGCTATGTATTCCCTGCCCTAGAGCATTTTCGCTTTTACTATAGACTCCCCTGCCCCATCCATTTCCGCGTTTGTTGCGGAAATGGGTGGGATACCAATGCAATCCAGGTCTACACAATTTCCGAAAATGCTCTAGTTCTGCGAATTCTCCGGCGGCTGGCCCTGCGATTGCCGCTGCTTCTGCTGGCTCTGCTGCATCTCCTGCATGATCTGCTGCGGGCTGCGCGGCTGCCCTCCGGGCGCAAAGCCAGGCCGGGCGGGCGGGGTTGCCGGCTGCTCTTCGCTATCGGCATCATCGTCGTTGTCATTGTCATTGGCCGGGGCGCTGCCCACCGCCGGTGAACCGCTCCCGGCGTGGGGAGAAGTGAGCACAATCTTGCGCGGAGTTCCCTGCCCCTGATCGCCGATCATCATCACGTTATAGCCGGAGCCCTGCAGAAGCCGCGAGAGCACCTCGCGCGCCGGGCCAGGGCCATAGGCGCCAAAAATCCGCTGGTCGGCGCTCAGGCCCTCCACCTTGGCGCCGGTGGCGGCGGCCACATCGTTCAAAATCTGCTCCAGGCTGGAGTTGGCAGCCTCGATGCGCAATCCTTGGCTGTCCCAAGTGACTGTGGCCTGGACGGCCTTCTCGTTGGCCGGCCACTTGGGAAGTTCGGGCGCTGGAGGCGTCACCGGAACGGGAGCAGGAGCAGCCTGAGCCGCCGTGGCCTGCGTTTTGACCTGAGCCTTGACTTGAAGCTTGACGGCGGCCTTGCCCCCGGCGCGGCGCTTGCTCGCAGGAACCGGCTGGTGGGTTGAAGCCGACGTGTGCGTCGAAGCCAGTGGATGGGCAGCCACCGCAGCCGTTGCGGTTGGCCTTTGCGCCCCGCCCGCTTGCGTCCAACTCGTTTGCGCCCCGCCAAACGCCGCGGCCAGCAGCAGCGCCAGCGGAAAAACTCCGCGTCCGCGCGGAAGCCCGAGCGAGACCGGTAAATCAAGCGGGCGGATGGTGCGCATGAGAGTCAGCTCCTGATCCCGGCAGCGGGTTCCGGCAATAGCCTCGGAAATAGCGTCCCGGCAATGGACCTGTCGATGGATTTCCGGGGCTGCAGGCCCACTCGCGGCCTTCGATCGCCGCTCTACTGTACTAGACTAGCATTCTGCTGATAACGCTCGACTTAATGATGTTAGGAGCGTTTTTCAGGCCTGTAGAATCAATAACTTGCGCAACTATCCTCCGGAAGATCCTGAGGCTTTACGGTTGCTGGCCCCTCAAAGGGGCCTTTTCGCAACCGTTGAAAGCAAAAGCAACCGCAACAGCAAAAGTCATGTGATGCGAGCGGCTCAGCTATGCACATAGAAACAGCGAAAGGCACACTCCCGGAACTGTTAGACTTTGGCTGCCTCCCCGGCAGAGCCGGGGTTTCTCCCGATTGCAATAGTTGCAAACACATGAAAGCCCAGCCATGGCCGGGGCGGTAGTGTTTCAGTTTGAAATCCAGGTCCTTTTGGAGTTCTGGTGGCCTTTTCCCCGAAGCCTTGGTCTACTATTGACTTTTCAACTGTCGTGCTACGCGGGTTCAGACGGAGAGCGACTTCCGTTGCCGGAACCGGGTGAAATGGGCATGACCGGCTCCGCACCCCAGACCGGCCTCCCGGTGGAGGCCGGCGGCGGACGCGGCCCGGCTCGGGAGCGAGTACCTGCCTTATGATGTGGATTGTCCGGCTGGCGCTGCGGCGGCCTTATACGTTTGCCGTTTTTGCGCTTTTGATTCTGATCCTCGGCGTCTTCAGCATTCTCACCATGCCGACGGATATCTTTCCGAACATCGACATTCCCGTCGTTACAGTAGTGTGGAACTACACCGGCCTGTCGGCACAGGAGATGTCCAACCGCATCGTCTTCAACAGCGAGCGCGGCCTGACCATCGCTGTCAACGACATCGACCACATCGAGTCGCAGTCGCTCAACGGCATTGGGCTCATCAAGATATTCTTCAAGCCGCACGTCAACATCGGCAGCGCGGTGGCCCAGGTGAACGCCATCTGCCAGGTGCAGTTGCGCTCGCTGCCGCCCGGCACCACGCCGCCGTTCATCATTCAGTACAACGCCTCCAGCGTGCCGATTCTGATGCTCGGCCTCTCCGGCCAGGGGCTGAACGAGCAGCAGATCTTCGACCTGGGAGCGAACACCATTCGCACCCAGCTGGCCACCATCGAGGGCGCGCAGTCGCCTTATCCCTACGGCGGCAAGCAGCGCCAGATCATGGTGGACCTCGACCTGCACGCCCTGCAGGCCAAAGGGCTTTCGCCCACCGACGTGGTCAACGCCATCTCCGCCCAGAATCTGATTGCGCCCTCCGGCACGATGAAGATCGACCGCTTCGAATATGCCGTGGAAACCAACTCCGCGCCTCTGCTGATCGGCGATCTGAACGACCTGCCCATCAAAACAGTGAACGGCGCGGTGATCTACATTCGCGACGTGGCCCACGTGCGCGACGGCAGCCCGCCGCAGACCAACATCGTGCGCGTGGACGGCAAGCGCGCCATCCTGATGAGCGTGATGAAGACCGGCTCGTCCTCCACGCTGGAGATCATCAAAGAGGTTCACGAAAAGCTCGACAGCATGCAGGGCCAACTGCCGCCCGCGTTGCGCATCCGCGCCCTCTCCGACCAGTCGATCTTCGTACGCGGCGCCATCAGCGGCGTGGTCCGCGAGGCCATCATCGCCGCCTGCCTGACCGCCATCATGATCCTGGTCTTCTTGGGCAGTTGGCGCTCCACGCTGATCATCGCGGTCTCCATTCCGCTCTCCATCCTCTGCTCGCTCATCATGCTCTCGGTGCTGCACGAGACCATCAACATCATGACCCTGGGCGGACTGGCGCTGGCCGTCGGCATTCTGGTCGATGACGCCACCGTCGAGATCGAGAACATCAACCGCAACATCGAATCCGGCAAGGAGATCGAGCAGGCCATCCTCGAAGGCGCCGCGCAGATCGCCACTCCGGCCCTGGTCTCGACCCTGGCCATCTGCATCGTCTTCGTCCCCATGTTCCTGCTGAGCGGCGTGGCGCGCTACCTCTTTGTCCCCATGGCCGAGGCGGTGGTCTTTGCCATGCTGGCCAGCTACCTGCTCTCCCGCACCGTCGTGCCCACCATGGCCATGTACCTGCTCAAAGAGCGCGACGAGGCCGAGCTGCAAAGAAAACGCTCCAGCCGCAATCCTTTCATCCGCTTCCAACTGGCCTTTGAAGCCGGTTTCGAGCGCTTTCGCCACGGCTACCTGCGCCTGCTCACCCTTTGCCTGGACCACGCCGTGGTTTTTCTTCTTCTTTTTACGGTTTTTGCTCTCGGTTCGCTGGCGCTGCTGACGCCCTGGCTGGGCCAGGACTTTTTTCCCGCGGTCGATGCCGGCCAGTTCAAGATTCACCTCCGCGCCCGCACCGGCACGCGCATCGAAGAGACGGCCGCGCTCTGCGATCACGTCGACGCGACCATCCGCCGCCAGATTCCCGCTCGCGAGCTGGTCACCATCGTCGATAACATCGGCCTGCCCTACTCTGGATTGAATCTTTCCTACTCGACCTCGGCGCCCATCGGCCCGGCCGACGCCGACATCCAGGTCCAGTTGAGCCCCCATCACCACCCCACGGCGGCTTACGTCGAGCAGTTGCGCACCGAGCTGGCCAGCCAGTACCCCGGCGTCACCTTTTATGTGCTGCCGGTGGACATCGTGACTCAGATTCTCAACTTCGGCCTCTCGGCACCCATCGATCTGCAGATCGTCGGCCCCAATCTGAATGGCAATCGCGCCCTCGCCGAGAGGATGCTCGATGAAATCCGCTATCTTCCCGGCGCCGCCGATGCGCGCATCCAGCAGCCCTTCGACTATCCCACGATGACGGTGAATGTGGACCGCACCCGCGCTGCTGAGATCGGCCTGACGCAGCAGAATGTGGCGCAAAGCCTGCTGGTGGCGCTCAGCGGCAGCTTCCAGACCACCCCCAGCTTTTATCTCGACCCCAAGAACGGCGTCAGCTACAACGTCGCCATTCAGGCCCCGCAGTACAAACTCGACTCGCTGGCCGCGCTCGGCAGCCTGCCCGTCACCGGCGCGGCGCAACCGGCTGGCCTCACGGCGCAATCCACCGGCTCTGCCGCCACGGGCGTTTCCGGCACTCCGCCGCCGGTTGATGTGCTGGGCAACCTGGCCACCATTACGCCCGGAGCCGAGATGGGAGCCGTCAGCCATTACGACGTCCAGCCGGTCCTCGACATCTACGCCAACGTGGACGGAACCGACCTGGGCAGCGTGACGCGCAGGGTGGAAAAGGTCATCGGCGAGCACCAGGCCGAGCTGCCGCGCGGCTCGCACTTCATCCTGCGCGGCCAGAGCGAGACGATGAAGGCCTCTTATCTGGGCCTGCTGGCTGGCCTGGCCTTTTCCATCCTGCTGGTTTACCTGCTGATCGTCGTCAACTTCCAGTCCTGGCTCGATCCATTTCTCATCATCGCGGCGCTGCCCGCGGCCCTGGCCGGCATTGTCTGGTTTCTCTTTCTCACCGGCACGCGGCTCAGCGTTCCGGCGCTCACCGGGGCCATCATGTGCATGGGCGTGGCCACCTCCAACTCCATCCTGGTGGTCAGCTTTGCCCGCGAACAGTTGGAGGTGCTGGTGGGCGACGCGCGCCGGGCCGCGCTGAATGCCGGCTTTGTCCGCCTGCGCCCGGTGCTGATGACCGCCCTGGCGATGATCCTCGGCATGGCCCCCATGGCGCTGGGATTGGGCGAGGGTGGCGAGCAGAATGCCCCGCTGGGACGCGCCGTCATCGGCGGATTGCTGGTGGCCACCGTGGCCACGCTGTTTTTTGTTCCCGCATTTTTCTCTGTCGTCCACGGCTGGCTGGAAGGCCGCCGCAAAACGGCCCACGGCGCATTACCGGCCGGAAGCTTCGGCGATGCCGGAGCCTTCGACGACTTTGACGAGAACCCGGAGTAATTTTTGAGTCTGGAGCGGTTTTAACCTGGACGAGTATGACCTCTCCAAAATTCGGAGTAAAACAACCGCAGGTCCTTCGACTACGTTGGGCGCAAAGAACACGCCCAACTTCGCTCAGGATGACAGTTCATTTTGTGAACGAGTTCTTAGCGTCAGGACACTAGTTTTGAACCTGGAGTAGTTCTATATGACCGACGAACCCCGTCAAGACTCGCAACCAGCCTTCCAGCCCACCAGCAGCCACGAATCCGCGCCCGAACAGAGGCCCATTCCGCCGCGCAAGGCTCTGGTGGGCGTGGCCATCGTGGTGATCGGCGCGGGCCTCCTGGCCGGCTTCGGCATTCTTCTCCGCATCCACGCCGGCACGGTGCTCGCCCAGCGCACCAACGAGCTGGCCGCGCCCACGGTGATCGTCGCCGCGCCTAAATCTGGCGCTTCCGTGGACAGCTTCGTGCTGCCCGGCAACGTGACCGCCTTCTCCGACGCGCCCATCAACGCCCGCACCGCCGGCTACCTCACGCGCTGGTACTACGACATCGGCGCCAAGGTGAAGAAGGGCGCTCTGCTGGCCGAGATCGCCACCCCCGAGGTGGACCAGCAACTGGCCCAGGCCCAAGCCGATTTGGCCACCGCCCAAGCCAACGCCAACAATGCCCGCATTCAGGCCGCGCGCTACTCCGGCCTCGTCCAATCCAACGCCGTCTCCCGCCAGGAGACCGATACCTTCGTCAACCAGGCCGCGGCCACCGCCGCCGCCGTCAAATCCGCGCAGGCCAACGTCGCCCGGCTGCGCGAGCTCAAATCCTTTGAAAAGGTCTACGCGCCCTTCGACGGCGTCATCACCGCCCGCACCGTCGACACCGGCCAGTTGATCGACCCCGGCGCGGGCCGGGAGCTTTTTCACCTCCAGGCCATCCAGACTCTGCGCGTCTACGCCAACCTGCCCCAGCTCTACTCGGCACAGGTCAGACGCGGCTCCAAAATTGGCCTCACCTTCGCCGAGCACGCCGGAAAAACCTACCAGGGAACGCTCGTCCGCACCTCCAACGCCATCGACCCCGCCAGCCGCACGCTGCTGGTCGAGATCGACGTGGAAAATCGCTCTGGCGAGCTCCTGCCCGGCTCGCTCACCCAGGTTCACTTCAAGACGCCCTCCGCCTCTCACGCCCTCATCGTCCCCGCCTCGGCGCTCATCTTCCGCCGGGAGGGGATGCTCGTCGGCGTTTTGGTCAACGGCACCCGCGCCCACCTCGCCCCGGTGGTCATCAGCGAGGACGACGGCGCCAATGTGCAGATCGTCACCGGCCTCGGGCCTGGCGACCGGGTGATCCAGGACCCGCCTGACTCGCTCATCGAGGGCGAAAAGCTCCGTGTCGAGACCCCCTCCAGCCAAGCCGATGCGGGAGGCAAGTGACCATGCCAGCGCTTCAAACTGCGGATAGACTTCTTGAATTCGCTCACTTGCCGGGTGCCCCATCCTTGCGACGTTCTTGTTTTTGTCGCAAAGGTGGGAAACCTCGGCTCTCAACCATCAACGCCGGGTGCCCCACCCTCACCGCGTCTTTGTTTTTGCGGCTAGGGTGGGTTTTCGTAGCTGCATCCCTGCTCACCGGCTGCAAGCCCGTCGGCCCCAACTACAGCCGCCCCGGCTTCCAGGCCCCGGCAGCCTACAAGGAAACCGGCGCTTCGTCGGTCCTCGTTCCCCCGCCCAATCCCGCCGGAGGCGGTTGGCGGCCCGCCAGCCCCTCTGACGGCATGATCCGCGGCAAATGGTGGGAGATTTACCAGGACCCGCAGCTCGACCAGCTCGAAGATCGCATCAGTCCAAAGGGGCAGCCCAACAACCAGACCCTCCGCCAGGCTCTGGAAACCTACCTTGCCGCGCGCGACCAGATAGCGGTGGCCCGCGCCAGCCTTTTTCCCACGCTTTCGGCCGGAGTTTCCGCCCAGCGCCAGAGAATTTCGGCCAACGGACCCGACTATTCCTCCACCAAATCCCCCAACTACAATGATTTTTTGCTGAGCGGCCAGGCCAGTTGGGAGCCGGATTTCTGGGGCCGCATCCGCCGCACCGTCGAGGCCGCCCGCTCGAACGCCCAGGCCAGCGCCGCCGACCAGGCGAACATTGACTTGAGCCTTCATGCCGAAATGGCCGCCGATTATTTTCAGTTGCGCGGCCTCGACGCCGAAACCGCGCTACTGAAGTCCACCGTCGCCGACCTCGAAGGCCAGCTCGGCTTGACTCAGCGCCTCTTTGCCGGCGGCATTGGCACCGACGTGGACGTGGCCCAGGCCAAAACCCAGCTTGAAACCGCACGCGCCCAACTGATCGACGTGGGCGTGGCCCGCGCCCAGTACGAGCACGCCATCGGCACGATCGCCAACGTAAATCTCTCCGAATTCACCATTCCGTTTTCGCCGCTGGCCACATTCCCTGCCCACTCAGCCGCCTTGCCTTCTGACCGGTCTTCTTCCGGTCAGCCTTCTGCTTCCTCTCTCGATCAGCCCCCGAATCTCGCGCTGCCTCAAAATCTTGTGCTGCCCCGGATTCCCCTCGGCCTGCCCTCGCAACTGCTCGAGCGCCGTCCCGACATCGCCGCCGCCGAGCGCCGCGCCGCCGCCGCCAACGCCCAGATCGGGATTGCGGTCAGCGCCTTCTATCCCACCATCAGCCTGAATGGCACAGGCGGCTTTGAAAGCGAGCACGGCGGAAGCTGGATTCAGGGCCCGAGTGCGCTTTGGAGCCTGGGGGCGCAGGCAACGGAGCTGCTCTTCGACGCCGGCCAGCGCCACGCCCTCACCGATCAGGCCCGCCACGCCTACGAGGCCCAGGCTGCCGCCTACCGGAGCCAGGTTCTGCTGGCCTTCAACGACGTGGAAGACCAGCTCTCCGGCCTGCGAATTCTTGAACAAGAGTCAGGGGCGGAGCAGAAGGCTGTCGCTTCGGCCCAGCACTCCTACGAGATCTCCAACCAGCGTTACCGGGGGGGCGTCACCAGCTACCTGGAGGTTCTGACGGCCGAAGCCGCTCTGCTCCAGAACCAGCGCGCCTCGATCGACCTCGAAACCCGCCAGTTTGCCACGAGCGTCGGCCTCGTTCGCTCCCTGGGCGGCGGATGGGATGCGCGCCAATTGCCGAAGTAGCGAAATGCAGGGAACAGTGCGTAGGAAATAAGGAATAAGGAATGGACAACCTGTTGAAACTTCACAAGAGAAAGCGGCGGGCATGATGCCGCAAAAAATGCGCTCAATTGGTTGCATTTTCATTTTTTGGACTATTGAGCAGGCCACACGTCCTACTAAGTTATTTGTTTATAATCACTTACGCTAGTCAGCTTTAATGTACTAGACTAACAGTGGCTCGCGGACGCTCAACGAGAGCCGTTGCGCGCTGGAAAGGGCCGGGGAAATGCGCCTCTGCTACAAGGGCTGGGCCTGGAAGTGTTTGGCAAAGAATTTGGCGAAGAGTTGGGCCGCGCCGGTGGCGCTCTTGGCGTTGCTGGCCGCGCCAGCCTGGGTGAGCGCCACAACTTGCACCACGCAGGCCGAGCTGCTGCCGCAGGACCGCGACGCGTTGGCCTCAGTTGCGGGAGGGCTGGCCGAGGCCGTGGCGACCGAAGATTTCCCCGCGCTGAAGGCCGCTTTGCTGCCCGCCGTGGCCCCGGACTGGGAGCAGATTCACCAGGCGGTTGAGGCCGCCGCGCCGCTCGTGAAGGGCGGGCGGATGCAGTTGCAGAGCCTCTATCTGCTGGACGCCAGCAGCCTGGCCGCGCCCGCCGACACGCAGTTTTTCTGTTCCAATTCCTCCGGTTCGCTGACCGTGAGCCTGACCATGAAGGCCTTGCCGCCGGGCCGCTACGCGGTGGTGCTGGCCGATGCGTCCGGAGCGCCGCTGGGCGGGCAATTGGCCTTCATCCTGGCCTGGGAGAGCGCAGGCTCAACTTGGAAGCTGGGCGGCCTGACGGTGCGGCCTAGCGTTCTCGATGGCCATGATGGCCTGTGGTGGTGGACGCGGGCCCGCGAGCTGGCCAGAGAGAGCCAGCAGGGGAGCGAACACTCCTCGGCAGACGCAGCCGCAGCCGATTCTGCCGCGACCGAAGCCGCCAACGCGGGCTCAGCTGCTAAGGCCGGCTCGGCCAACGCAGCCCCCCATAGCTTCTGGAGTTCATGGAGCGCCTGGTACGCCTACGAAGCGGCGCGGCTGCTGCTCCTGCCGGTGGATTTCCTCTCCTCGCCAAATCTGGAAAAACTGGACGCGGAGCAGGCGCAGCTCGGCAATTCTCCGCGCAACGCCTTCCCCTCGGTGCTCCCGGATGGCCCGCGCACCTGGAAGATCGACGCCGTGCATCTGGACCCGACGCTGCTGCACGCCGACCTGGGCGTGGTCTACGAATCGACTGGAGTCACCGACCCGGCCGCCCAGCACACCGAGGCCGTGGCCGTACTGAGTGCGCTGCTCAAGGCCCAGCCGGGACTGCGGGAGAACTTTCATGGCCTGTGGGCTTACGCCATAAAGGACGGCAAGCAGAGCCCGGTCATCGAACTACCCATGGCGCAGATTCCGTAGAGGCCAGAACAGGAATCAGCAGCGCCAGCACGGTCAGCCCGCCAGGGCGCGCCGTTCGCCGGCGATTTTGGCCTGAGGCCGCGGCCCGCCTGGGCTCGAGCATTTTCACCGCACAGGTTGACGCCGCGGCGGCATGGCTGGTGGCTTTTGCTTCTACCCCAGCGACAAGACCTTTGCTGGGGCCCCTGAAGATGAAAGAACCACTCCAAACCCAGGTTTCAGCAAAGAGCAGACGACAGAGAAGCCTTAATGCCGGAAGTGCCTCATTCCGGTGAAGACCATCGCCATTCCCAGCTTGTCGGCTGCGGCGATGACCTCTTCGTCGCGCACCGAGCCCCCGGGCTGGATGACGGCGGTCGCGCCGGCCTGGGCGATGGCTTCAAGGCCATCGGGGAAGGGAAAAAACGCGTCGGAAGCGGCTACGCAGCCCTTCAGCGGCAGCACAGCCTTCATGGCGCCGAAGCGGGCGGCGTCCACGCGACTCATCTGGCCCGCGCCCACGCCCAGCGTCTGCCCGTCACGGGCGTAGACGATGGCGTTCGACTTCACGTGCTTGCAGACGCGCCAGGCAAAGAGCAGGCTGCGCAGCTCTTCGGCCGTCGGTGGACGCCAACTGACCACCTTCAGCCCTGGGGCGAGGTCTGGGGCGAGGGCCGTGGCGTCGATGTGACCAGTGTCGGCCTCCTGCAGGAGCAGCCCGCCGGAGACGTTTTTAACCACAAACCGGGGCGGCGCGGCCTTCACCACGACCAGGCGCAGGTTCTTCTTGGCGCTGAAGCGCTCACGGGCCTCGGGCGAAAAGCCGGGGGCGGCGATGGCTTCCACAAAGAGCTTGGCGATCTCGGCCGCGGCCGCGCCGTCCACCTCGCGGTTGACGCCGATGACCCCGCCAAAGGCCGAGACCGGGTCGCAGGCCAAAGCCTTCGTGTAGGCTTCGAGGATGGTCGCGCCGGTGGCCGCGCCGCAGGGGTTGGTGTGCTTCATGATGATGACGGCGGCCGGATCGGACTCGCCTGCCGGAAACTCCTGCGCCAACTCCCAACAGGCGTCCAGATCGACAATGTTATTGAAGCTCAACTCCTTGCCCTGGAGTTGGCGAGCCCCGGCAATGCCCAGACCGGAGCCGTCGGCATAAAGCGCGGCGCGCTGGTGGGGATTCTCGCCGTAGCGCAGCGGTTGCGCCAGCGGCAGGTTGATGCGCAGCGTCGTGGGCAGGCTGGGCACCTGCGGTGCAGCAGACGCTGAAGGCTCGGGAGCTTCGTTGATGCTGTCCAGCGTGTTGGCGATGGCCGCGTCGTAAGCCGCCGTGGTCGAGAAGGCCTGCCGGGCCAGCCGCCAGCGCGTCTCCCGGCTCAGGGCTCCACCGTGGGCCTTCAGCTCCTCGGTCAGGGCCGGGTAGTCGGCGACGCGGGTCACAATGGCCACATCCTCGAAGTTCTTGGCCGCCGAACGCACCATCGAAGGGCCGCCAATGTCAATATTTTCAATAATCCGGCCAAAGGCAACGCCGGGCTTGGCGGCGGTTTTCTCGAAGGCGTAGAGGTTGACCACCACCATGTCGATAGGCTCGATGCCGTGCGCCGCGACGGCGGCCTCGTGCTCCTTGTTGCCGCGAATGTAGAGCAGGCCGCCATGCACGCGCGGGTGCAGGGTCTTCACGCGGCCATCCAGCATCTCGGGAAAGCCGGTCAGCTCGCTGATGTCCTTCACGCTCAACCCTGCCTCGCGCAAGGCTCGCGCTGTTCCGCCGGTGGAAACCAGTTCCACGCCAAAACCCGCCAAAGCCTGGGCAAACTCCACCAGGCCCGTCTTATCGGTCACACTCAGCAACGCCCTTCGAATCCGCTTTTCCGCGCTCACCGCCATCCTCCCTTTTTTCCGCTTTTATCGTCTTTTATTGCTTTTTCTCGCCTTGATCGGCAATCCACTGGCCTGCACAGCGCTCCAAGAGTGCTCCAAACCGCCCCTATGGCTATTCGCACCAGACTGAAGAACTCCAAATCCCAACGACTGAAGGCTACATTCCAGACTACATCGAATCGGAGGAGGATCATCTCCGGGTGCGCCCAAATCTCCAGGCGCGGCCAAATCGCCAGCGGAGATTCGCCCCTGGCGGCAGAGCGGCGCGGACCAACATGCATTAAAGTTGAAGGATGGGAAGCTACACCCCCGTCCCCGAACCCGAATTTCTGCCGCCCGGTGCCGCATTCAATCCGCCGCCGCCTCCGGTTCACCGGCCGCGTTCCCGGTGGGCCGCCACCCCGGCCACTTATCTGCTGGTAGGCGTCAACTGCCTGGTTTTTCTGGCCATGGTGGCGCACCACGTTAGCGCGGCCAGCCCCACTCTCGACCAACTTATGTACTGGGGCGCCGACAACGCCGGCTCCGTGCTGCTGCTGGGCCAGTGGTGGCGCATCGTCACCGCCATGTTCGTGCATGTGGGCATTCTGCACCTGGCCACCAATATGTGGTGCCTCTGGAACCTGGGCTTGCTGGCCGAGCCGCTGATGGGTTCAGCCGGGGTGCTGGCGGTCTACATTCTGACCGGCGCGGCGGGCAACCTGCTGTCCACCCTGGTCAACTGGATCTTCGCCTATCCGGATTGGGTGAAGTACCACGATTCGATGGCCGCCAGCCAACTTATCGGCCTCTTTCCGGCTGGCGCGGGAGCCTCGGGGGCGGTCTTCGGCATTGCCGGAGCGCTGATCGTGCTGCTCAAGTCACAGCGGCTGCCGGTGCCTCCCATTGAACTGCGCAAGCTGCGCCGCTCGGTGATCTACTTTGCCGCCATCAACCTGGTGATCGGCTTCTCGATCAGCTTCGGCTCCAGCGTGATCGGCTCCGGGATCCGCATCGACAACATGGCCCACCTGGGTGGCTTCACCTGCGGATTGCTCTTTGCCGCCCCCATGCTGCCCCGGCTCGGGTCGCCCAGGGAGCAATTTGCCAACCGCCTGCGCCTCTCCGTGGGGATGGTGGTGGGGATTCTGGTGCTCTTCGGCTTCTTCCTGGCCCAGTTGCCGCGATAGGGCGGAGTTTTGACCGCTTGGCCGCAAAAGAGGAGATTCAGGCGAACGGGTTTTTGGCCCTCAGTTCGGCCACAATCTCCGCCGCCGCCGCGCGGGCCTGGTCGGCCCGGTCAGGCGGGAAGCTGATGGCCCCCACGCGGGCATGGCCGCCGCCGCCATAGCGCTCGCAGACCGCCGCCAGGTTCACCATTTTGGCCGGATCGGCCTTGGTCCAGGGATTCGAGCCGACGGCCACCTTGGTGCGGAAGCTGGACTTTGACAGGCTGATCGAATAGGTGGCCTGAGGGTACAAGTAATAGGGGATGAACTTGTTGTAGCCCTCCAGCGGGTGGTCGGTAATGTCGAAAAAGACCGTGCCGTCGCGCTCTTCGGCGCGGTTGCGGATCAGCTCCAGCGACTGCCAGTGGCGTTCGAGCAAGGGCGGCAGCAAATCGGACACAAAAGGCTGGTTCAGCACCTCGGCCAGCGGCAGTTCGGTCAGCAGCGGGATCAACCGCGGAATGAAGGCTGGGTCCTGCGTCGACTCGATGGCCAGAGTCAGCTTCATCGCCGGGACGGCCATCCCGACAGCCAACTCGGCGCTCTCGTACTTCGCCCCGTCCACAATGTTGGCCCAATGAATCAGCTCGGCGACGGGCGCCGTATCGAAGCCGAATTCGGTGGCGGCGATGTGCGCCAGAAAGCTCGCGCAGGAGGCGTAGTTGGGATCGAAGAACTTGTGGCGGCCGCACTCCGGATTCTGCTTGCAGTCGAGAAAGTGCTGCTTGTCCTGGGGCGTCAAAAACGCCGACAGATGGTGGTCGAACCACCAGGTAATCCGGGGCGAGGGGGAGTACTTGAAATCGACGATGGCGTTCTCGTCGCCGGTAAAGTCCTGCTCGTCGAAGAGCGCGCCCGTGCGGTGCACCAGGCCGTGGTACTCGTAGCTGGCTCCCGGGGCGATGCACTCGCGATGAAAGCGCGTAAACAGCGAGGCCGAGCAGGCTCCGTCGAAGCATTTGCCGTGATAGAAGACGCGAACCCGCAAGGCCTGTACTCCCTCGTGCAACAAAAAATTGAACAGCCGAACTGTTAAGCATTAACGGAACGGGCGATTGTGTCAAGGCGGGATGAGACGGAGTGGGCCTGCCCGGCGCCGAATCCGGATTGATGCCAGCGGCGCGCCAAGTCTCCGCGCGGAAGTGGAAATGCGGCTCTGCGGAACTCTCAAAAGGGTAATTGCGTAGAATATCTTTCCATCAGTGCCATTCAGCGTACGAAGTTTGTTTCTTTTTGAAGGAGGCTCGATGGAGCCGGAGATTCCGTCCTCCCTGCCAGAGGCATCGCCAACCAAGCCTGATCCAGAAAAGCCTTGCGCGGAGACCGCGGAGACCATTTTTGCGCCTGGTTTCACAGAGTCCGGGGGTCTGCCCTGGGTCTTCAGCGGCCCCCAAGGGCTGCGCGCCGGCTGGTCGGTGTTGCTGTTTGTCCTTCTGTTCAGCATTTTCAGCGCCGCGGCGGGATTTGTCTTTTTCCATCTGCATCTAATCCCCAAAAAGGAAAATTTCACTGCCACGGGGGCCTTTTTCGGAGAGTTGGTTGCCGTTCTGGCGATGGCCGGGGCGGCGGCGCTGGTGGCGCGCCTCGAGGGCCGGAGGATCCTCGACTACAACCTGACCGGTCCGCGGCGTTTTCTCCACTTTTTCAGCGGACTGGCGGCGGGCTTCGCGGCCTTGTCGGCGCTGATTGGTGCCCTCTTCTGGGGCGGCTGGCTGCATTTTGGTCCCATCGCGCTTTCTGGAGCGGCGATCTTCCGGTTGGGCGGGCTGTGGGCCGCGGCTTTTCTGCTGGTGGGCTTTTTTGAGGAGGGAACATTCCGCGGCTACCTGCAATTCACCCTCACCCGCGGCATCAACTTCTGGTGGGCGCTGGGGATCGTCGGCGCGCTCTGCCTGGACCTGCTGCTCAAAAGCAAGGGCAGCGGCCTCTGGGGCGTTTATGCCGCCGCACTGCTGGGTCTTTTTCCTTGCCTGATACTGCATGTGAGGAAGGCTCCACGAAGCGGCTTCTGGCAGGCCTCCTGGGTCACCTCGACGGCCTTCGGCTTTATCCATACCACCAACAACGGTGAAAACTGGATCGGAATCTTTGCCGCGGCCTTTATCGGCTTCGTCTTCTGCGTCAGCGTTCGAGTCACCGGCTCGGCCTGGTGGGCGATCGGCTGCCACGCCGCCTGGGATTGGGCGGAGACCTACTTCTATGGCGCCATCGACAGCGGCATGCAGCCTACGGGCCACTACCTGACGACCAGCCCAAGCGGCAACGCACTGTGGAGCGGCGGCACGGACGGCCCCGAGGGCAGCCTGCTGGTGCTGGGCGTCACTCTGCTGCTGCTGGTGGCGCTCATTCTGATCTACGGACGCCGGGAATCAGCGGCCCTGGCCGCGCCGGCTGCCGGGCAGGCCTCCGGATAAACTCCGGCAACAGCCCGACTGCGGCGTTATCCTGTGGATGACCGATGCTCAAGACTGAATCTCGACGAAATCCAGCGCCCGCGACGGCTGTTGCGACGGCCGCTCCAGGCCGCTGGCGCCGCTGGCTGCGGATTCTGATCGTCTCGGCGGGCCTGCTGCTGGCGCTATTGCTGGCAGCCTCCGGCGCGGGTCTGCTCTGGCTGCGCGCCGTGGCCAACGCGGCGCTGCCCGTGCTGGACGGGGAGATTCATCTGACCGGGCCCGAACTGAGCGGGGCAGGCTCGGCCAAAGCCGGCTTGAACGAAGCTGCTTCAGCTGAACCAGGGTTGAAAAGTTCGGCCGTGCCCGCGCTCTCGGCCCCGGCCTTGGAACTTTCGGCTCCGGTCATCGTGCGCCGCGACGCTCATGGCGTCCCCCACATCGAGGCGGCCAACGAGCACGATCTCTTTCTGGCCCAGGGCTACGTGACCGCGCAGGACCGCCTCTGGCAAATGGACGCCTTCCGTCGCAACGCCAATGGCGAGCTGGCGGAGATTCTCGGCCCCGCGCTCGTCGGCCATGACCGGGCGCAGCGGGTTCTGCAGATCAGGAATACCGCCCAGCGCATCTACGCCAACCTGCCCGCCCAGGACCGCGCCCGCCTCGACGCCTACGCGCGCGGCGTGAATCTGTTCATCGCGCAACATCAAGACTCGCTGCCGCCGGAGTTCAGGCTGCTCGGCTATCGCCCCCGGCCCTGGAGCGGCGTGGACTCGGTGAGCGTCGGCCTGATGCTGGTCCAGATGCTGGACACGCACTGGGAGGTGAAGCTCTCGCGCGAGATCGTCTCCGCCCGGCTGCGCAATCCCAAGCTGGAGGCCGGCCTCTACCCGACTGGCTCGTGGCGCGATCATCCGCCCACCGGCGCGGAAGTCAGGTTCAGCCAGCCGCGGCCCGCGCCGCCTCCCGCCACCGATGACGATGATGAGGACGACGCCCCCAGCCAGGCCAGCGCCGCTGCCCCGTCCGCCAGCCCGCCACACAATCTCGCTCACCCGCTAACTCGCTATCCCCGCGAAGCGGGGGCTAACTTGCTGCATTCGCCAAAAACCGCTGCCCATGCCCCGCTCTTGCGCCGGTTTTTCGCTGAAAAGACGAACAAAAGGGCAGAAAATCACGATTTCAGAACGGAATCCATTCTGAGTGCCCACGAGGATCCAGCCGCCCTCAGCGCCCTGCTCGGGCTGCCCTCGTGCATCGGCTGCGCCCCCGGCTCCAACAACTGGGTCATCGGCGGGACGCACACGGCCAGCGGCAAACCGCTGCTCTCGAACGACATGCACCTGTTGCTCAGCGCGCCGAACATCTGGTACATCGCCGATCTGGAATCGAGCGGCGGCAGGCAGGCCAGCGGCGAGCGCGGCTATCACGCCGCCGGGGTCACGCTGCCCGGCCTGCCCTTCGTGATCGCCGGCCGCAACGAGCACGTGGCCTGGGGACTCACCGCCCTCCACGCCGACGTTCAGGATCTCTACATGGAGAAGCTGGACGGCAGGGGAAACTACCTGGTCCCTGGCGGCGCCTGGAAGCCGCTCGCGGTGGACCGTGAGGTGATCCACGTGCGCGGCGGCCAGGACGTGGCGCTCGATGTGCAACTGACGGCTCACGGGCCGCTCCTGAACCCCATCTTCACCAAGGAAAAGCGGCCCATCGCCCTCAAATGGACGCTCTACGACCCGGCGCTGAACACGCTGCCGCTCTATCAGCTCAACGTCGCCTCCAACTGGACGGAGTTTTCCGCGGCTCTCGGCGCCTGGTGCTGGCCGACGCAGAATGTGGTCTATGCCGACGACCAGGGCCACATCGCCTATCACGCCATCGGTCGGGTTCCGCTGCGGCCCGGGGGACTGATGGGCGTGCCCATCCAGATTGGCGGCAAGCAAAACGCGGCGCATGAGTGGCGGGGCTACATTCCCTTCGGCGCGATGCCCGGCGCGGCCGATCCCCCCTCGGGTTTTCTGGCCACCGCCAACTCCCGCGTCACCAGCGCCGCCTCGCCCTACCCGCTGACGCTCGAATGGGCCGACCCCTACCGCGCCGAACGCATTTACAAGGCTCTGGAGGGCCGCGATCAGCTCAAGCCCTCTGACCTCCTGGGCCTCCAGACCGACGTCTACAGCGAGGTCGATCAGGAGCTGGGCCATCGTTTCGCCTACGCCATCGACCGCACCCCCAACGCGGACGCGCGGCTGCGCAAGGCCGCCAGCCTGATGCGCGCCTGGGACGGCCGCCTGACCGCCAGCTCGGCCGCGGCTTCCTTGGTCACACAAACCCGCCGCGCCTTCTGGCCGCTGATTCTGGAGCCCAAGCTGGGCGTCGACGCCAAACAGTACCGCTGGGCCGAGCAGAACTTCGCCGAGGAAGAGATCGTGATGCACGCGAGCCCCGACTGGCTTCCACCCGCCTACAAAAACTGGGACGCCCTCTTGGCCGACGCCGTCCGCAAGGGCATGGACGACGGCAAGGCCCCCGCCGACCCCGCCCGCTGGAGCTACGGAAGCTGGCACATGGTCAATGTCGAGCACCCGCTGGCCGTATTTCTGCCTTTTGCCGGCCGCTTGGCCGGAACCGGCCCGCAGCCCCTCACGGGCGACATGACGACCGTCAAACAGGCAGGCCGCTTTGTCGGTCCCTCGCAGCGCTTCACCATGGACTGGAGCCAGATCGACGGAGCGACGGAGAACATCGTGCTGGGCGAGAGCGGTAATCCCCTCTCGTCCTACTTCCGCGACCAATGGCAGGACTGGTACGGCGGTACGACCTTCGCGCTGCCCTTCAGCGAATCCGCCGTAGCCGCCCAAACCCGCCACACACTGCGGCTGCTGCCATGAATAAACAGGGATCAGGGAACAGGGATCAGAGAACAGGGGCCGGCCGGGCCGGCCGCGCGCCCCAGTTCTCGCCTTTGGCCCCTGGAAAAGCAAGCTCCTGGAGCCGCGTCCTCGGTCCTGCCGCCATTCTGCTGGCGGCCGCCGTGGCCGTTGCGCCGCTGCTCGTGCATGGTCCCTCCTGCGGCCACGACTTCGACTTCCATCTGGTCTCCTGGCTCGATTGCCTGAACAGTTGGCGGCAGGGAATCCTCTATCCCCACTGGACCCCCAGTGCCAACTTCGGCGCTGGCGAGCCGCGCTTTGTCTTTTACTCGCCGCTGACCTGGATGCTGGGCGCGGCGCTGGGCTTCGTCCTGCCTTGGACGCTGGTTCCCGTGGTGATGACCTTTCTGCTGCTGGCCGGAACCGGCCTGGCCACGCGCGCTCTGGCCCGCCATGCGCTCTCCGGCGGCGCGTCCACCCTGGCCGGCTGCGCCGCCCTCTATTCCGGCTACGCCCTCTTCACCGCTTACGAGCGCACCGCCTTCGCGGAGCTTGCCGGCGGCTTCTGGATTCCGCTGGTGCTGCTGTTTGCGCTCTCACACCGGCGGCAAAGCCCCCCCCCTGGCGCTTCCAGCCTTCATGATCGCCGCGGCCCAGCCTTTTCTCCGGCCGGCCTTGGCTGGAAAGGATCTGACTGGAAAGGCGCTAACTGGAGAGACGCTGACTGGAGAAATGCGCTGGGCGGCTCCACTGCGCTGCTGGCGCTGGCGGTAGCCGGCTCCTGGCTCTCGAACCCGACCGTGGGCGTGATGGCCTGCTACCTGCTCGCGGCTTTAGCACTGATTTTGACCTTGCTCTCCCGGTCGTGGGCGGCCCTCGTGCGCATCTCGACCGCCACCGTGCTGGGAATCAGCCTGGTGGCCGTCTATCTCGTCCCCGCCGCCTGGGAGCAACGGTGGGTGGACATTCACCAGGTCACCGATGATCCTGGGCAGACTCTCGAAAACAATTGGCTCTTTTCGGTTCACGCCGATCCCTCCCTGCAGTTTCACGATGCTGTGCTGCGCACGGCCTCGATGATCGCGGTTGGGATGATCGCGGTGGCGCTCGGCGGCCTGCTGGTGTGCCGTCTGCGCGGCCGTTTGCCGGGTGAGCGGCGCTGGTGGATTCCGCTGGCGCTGATCCCCGCGGCCATTCTCTTCATGCAAATTCCTTTTTCTCGGCCGCTCTGGAATCTCCTCCCCGATCTCCGCTTCCTGCAATTTCCCTGGCGCTGGCTGGTGGTTCTGGAGGCGCCGATGGCAGTTTTTTTTGCCGCGGCGGTTTGGCCCCGGGAATCCGCCCGTCCGTGGCGGCGAGTTGCCGTGGGGACGGCCTGCATGGCGATTTTTCTTGCGATGACCGCCTTCGCGGGGCGGGAGTTCTTTCAGAGCTGCGATGATGAGGACGCGGTGCCCGGTATGCTGTCCACCTACGCTTCGGGCCAAGGCTTTATCGGCACCGGCGAGTACGAGCCCATCGGCACCGATAATTCCCTTGTCGCCACCGGCCTGCCGGCGGCCTGCCTGACCTCCGATCCCGCCATGGTGCTGGGTGTAACCCCAGACGGCCAGGGACAGGACAGCCAGGACGCAGACGACGCCCAGCCCGCCTGGAACTCCGCGCAGGGCAGTTGCGCGGAAACCCTGAGTTGGCAAACCAGCCAGCCCGAGCACCGGCGCATCCAGGCCCTCATTCCCCGCGTCGGCTTCCTGATTCTGCGCCTGCGCGCCTACCCGGCCTGGCGGATCACGGTCAACGGCCAGCCCCTTGCTTCCCTGCCCCGGCGCGGCGACGGCCTGATCGCCGTCGCCGTGCCGCAGGGGCCAATAAATCTCGCCGTGGACTGGACCACCACCCCGGATGTCGTCGCCGGACGCTGGCTCAGCGCCCTGGCTGCACTTTTGCTCGCCAGGCTTTGGCTGCTGGAGCGAAAACCGTGCCGCCCTCGTTTATCATGAGAGCAATGCCAGTCGACGTAAAATCGCTGATTCAAGAGGGCGCGGAGCTGACCGACCGGGCTCTGGATGAACTGCTTCCCAGCGCCACGGCCGTGCCCGCCTCCATCCACGCCGCCATGCGCCACTCGACCTTCGCCGGGGGAAAGCGGCTAAGGCCGGTGCTGGCCCATCAGGCCGCCATCGCCATCGCCGGCGCACTGCCCGCTGGAATCGCCCGGCTGGGCGCGGCTCTGGAGATGCTCCACACCTACTCGCTGATCCACGACGACCTGCCAGCCCTGGACAACGACGACCTGCGCCGCGGCCAGCCCACCTGCCATAAGGCCTTCGGCGAGGCCATCGCCATTCTGGCCGGCGACGCGCTGCAAACCCGCGCCTTCGAGGTGCTGGCCGGCCTTGATTCACCGCCCGCGGCCCCCAACGTGGTAACCCCCAGCGTGATCGTCCGGATCATCGGCCTCATCGCCAACGCCGTCGGCACCGTCGAGGGCATGATCGGCGGCCAGGTGCTGGACATCGAGAGCGAGCGCCTGAAGCCCACGCCGGAGCTGGTTGAGGCCATTCACCGCGCCAAGACCGGGGCGCTGATCCGCGTCAGCGTGGTGGCCGGCGGAGTTTACGCTGGCGCCACGACCGAGGATGAGGCCCGCCTGGACCTGTTCGGCCGCAAGGCTGGCCTGGCCTTTCAAATTGTCGATGATGTGCTGGACTTGACCGTCGATTCGGCCCACCTGGGCAAGACCGCGGGCAAGGATCAAGCCACCGAAAAGGCCACCTGGCCAGCCGTTTACGGCATCGAACAGAGCCAGCGCGACGCCGCCCGGCTGATCGAGGAGGCCTTTGCCGCCCTCGCTCCCTACGGCAGCCGGGCCGACGGCTTGAAGGCCATCGCGCGCTTCCTGGTCGAGCGAAAAAACTAGGAGCCGGTCAAAAAAACTTGGAGACGATCAGGAAATCCGTGTCCTGGGTGCCCCATCCATACAACCTGGATTTTAGACTGATGTTGAATGGGTGCCCCATCCTTGCGACGTTCTTGTTTTTGTCGCAAGGGTGGGCTTCCGGCAGCTTTCGGCATAAAACCGGCTGCGACGGAAAAACCGCCCAATGGCCGACAATTCCGATATGGCCGGCAAACTGACTTTTACCTGGCCAGAACCCGCCGCAGAGCCTCGCGCTTGACGGCGACTTCATTGACCGCATCCTGCACCTGGCCGAGAATCTGCTGCGCCTGGTCGATGTAGCCGGGAAGCGCATTCCACCACGAGCGCAGCGTCTCCGGCTGCTCGAGCATGGCCAGGGCCGTGCCCGAGGCAGCGGCCACCATTCCGGCGCGACGCTGGCCAGAGAGCAGCAGCAAGGCGGCCGCGGCCAGCGTTCCACCCGCCGCAAACCCCACCCAGCTCATGGTTTCTTGCTCCGGGGCGTCGCTTCTGCACTTCCGCGAGCCCGTTTGATCCGCGGTGCCGCTTGTTGGCCTGGAAAACGGAACAGCCTCCATCTTCTCTCCTTCCGTCCCGGACCTTGGTCACTCCGGTCAGGGAGACGGTGCATTCAGTATCGCTCAAATCGCCGGCCGCGTCCGCGCGGGCAGGAATCCAAAGCTGCCGCAAAGGGCCAAAACAGTATGCCTGGCAGCGGCCGCTCACTCCAGCCGGGCCAATTCCACCGAAAGAAACAAAAATGCAAATTTCGCTGAAAATCGACTGCGGAAGGCCCCATTTTTTCCCACGAGCCGGCAAAATCAGTGAAAAATTCAACAAAACGAGTTCACCTTGCCAGCTCAGCGGCCCTCATTCCAGGTCGAACTCGCGCAGCGGCTTGCCCTCGGGAGCGTCCTTGGCCTTGCGCAGGGCCTCGGCAAACTTCTTTTCAAAAAGGTCTTCCTTGTTCTTCTCCGCTTCGAGCGACTGGCGGAAGATCGATTCCTTGCGCTCCTCGCGCTCGCGCATGGCCTGGGCCGCTGTCTCCAGATCCTCAAAGACCGGCTTGCGCACAGCCGGAGTGTGGCTCACCACCAGCCCGGTAGCCGCGTCCACCTTCAGCATCGCGCCGCAATCCGGGCACGCAATCTCGAAAATTCGTTCCTTCGCCTTGGCCATTTTTCTTTCCTGCCGAATTGTAAGCGCATCCGGGGCCGGTTGCACAAGAGCAGGCTCGAAGGCCGTACGCTCATTTGTGTACAAGACTGAGCGTACGTCCTGCTCAATCTGCCCCTCTGGGTGAAAACCGGCGCGGCCTTACTCGATGAATACGTGAATCCTGTACTGCTGCTCGTCCGGCGCGGGCTTTTCCCACGAGCGGACGTAGTGCAGCAGAAGTACTCCATCCCCACTGCGCCTGGGCGCAAATCTGAAGATCTGGACGACCGGCCGGCCTACGGCTGAACCCTCTGATGGCCCCGCATCCTCGCTCTCCGATTGGCCAGTTAGCTTCAACAGCGAGGTGGACTGGGGATGAACGTACCACATGAACCCGGTCGAGGGATTGGATTGCAGGCGGAGTTCGAGCGTTTCCCCTATCTTCAGGTGAACCTCTCCGCCCTGGTCCGCGCCGGTGATGACCCTGGCCGGCGCGGAAACTGCCTGTGAATGGCCAACGGCGGCGGCCAGCGCCACCAGCAAGAGCGGGCAGATCAAACCGGCCCGGCGAATCCATCGAAGAGGCTGCATCGCAAAAATTCCTTCCCAGCCATTGAGGGCTCCGAGACTCGTTCCTTTGCGCGTCCCTGCAAGATACACCGGCCCGGAGCACGCCGCAACTGGCGGGTTCAGTCCTATGAAGGGAATTCAGGGCCGCGCATCGGGCGGAATCAGCAGGGTGACGGCCTGGGGCACAATCCTGATCTGGACAGGCAGATGGCCCAGGATCTCTCCATCGGCCTCGGCGAAGACGCGCGGTGAATTGCCGTCCGCGGCGCGGCACTCGACCGAAACGGCGTCGATCAGCTCGATCTCGCGCGAAAAGCTCTGGCGGCCGAAGATGACCGCCAGCAGAAATCGGAAGTAGCTCAGGCGGCTGCGGGTTTTGAAGGCCACCAGGCGCAGATTGTCCCTGCGCAGCGTGGCGCCGGGAGCCAGATTGTGCAGCACTCCGCCGAAGTCGCGGATGCGCACAGCCAGAAGCTGGGAGATATGCTCCACGCGGGGTTTGCTGCCGGCGCTTTCCACAATAGCCGCTTCAAAAAGCGGAAATGAGTGCGTGGCCCAGAGGCGAAAGCCCTCGATCAAGTAGAGAATATAGCCAATGCGCCGCTTCAGGCCGGGGTCAAGCCGGGAGAGAAACAGCGCGTCGGCACCCACGCCGGCGGTCACGGTGAAATAGCGCGAAGCCGCCGCGCCGCCTGCCTCCTGGTAAGAGATTTGGCCCACGGAGACGCGCACCGGCGTCGCATCAAGCAGTTTGCGGACGGTCTTCGCCGGAGAAGAGTGCAGGCCCAGGTTGGCGGCCAGCGCGTTGGCCGTGCCCAGCGGCACCACGCCCAGGGCCACCGTGCTGCCCACCAGGCTTTGCAGGACTTCATGGACAGTGCCGTCGCCGCCGCAGGCCAGAATCGCGTCACAGCCCCGGCTCATGGCCTCTGCGGCCAGCCGGCCGGCGCTGCCGGGCCCGAGCGTCTCCAGCGCCTCGGCCTCGATGCCCGCTTCGCGAAGAACGGCCAGCGCCTTGTCTATGGCGGCACGGCGTCCGCTGGTCTGCTGGCCGGAGAACGGATTGTAGATGAGCGCAACACGACGCATGGCGAGTTCCTCAGAATGAGTCCGCGCCCGGCGCGAGTCGGCAAACGGGAGCTGTGTTCTTATCTTCGCATCTGGCCACCAGTTGGCGGGTTGCATCAGGCGTTTCCGCAGGCAGTCGCATGAACAACTCTTCGGCACATTCGATCCGCCCCTGAGGAGCCGATCCATCCGGCTGGCACAGAGTTGGTTAGTGTACGTGAATTGGAGAACCGCTCTACTTGGGCGGCAAAGCCACCATCACGCCGCCATGCGACCACAGATTATTCTCGCCGCGCGGCAGTTTCATCGCCGAGGCGCTGCCCAGATCGCGGTCATAAATCTCCCCATAGTTTCCCGTCGCCGCGATAACCCGCGCCACCCAGCCGTCATCAAGCCCCAACGCAGGGCCAATCTCATGCGACCCACCCAGCAGAACCCGCAGCACAGGGTCGGCTGCATTGGCCTGAGCGGCCTGCGCGTGCATGGCCTTCACATTGGCCTGGGTCACGCCGCTCTGCTCGGCCTGGACCAGCGCCTCCATCACCCAATCGACAATCGCCGCCCACTGCGGATCGCCTGCGCGCACCGCCGAGGCCAGCGGGTCTTGAGAAATGGTTTCGGGCAGCAGGCGCGACCGGTGCCCGCGCCGCGCCAGGGCAGCGCGGGTCTCGGCCAGGCGCGTCCGATCGCCAGCCAGGGCGCCGCAGTTGCCGGTGGCGAAGGCCGCCTGCATCTCGCCCTCCTCCTGAAATGGAAAGGGCACAAACTCCAGGCGCTCGCGGGCGCTCCAGGCGCGGACGCTCTCTTCCACCGTGGTCTCGGCCAGAAAACAGAGCTTCTTCCCGCTCAACTCGCGCGCCCGCGTTACGGGACTGCTGGCCAGCACAAGAAAGCCCACGCCGTCCCACAGCACCGGCCGCGTCAGTTCAAGGTGCGTTCCCACGGAATGAGTGAAATCGTCGGTCAAGGTGGCCACCATCTCCACCTCGCCCCCGCCGAGCCCCTGCATGACGGCGCTGTCATCGGGATAATGCGCCACAGTCACCCGCGCATTTTCTCCCAGCACGGCCACCGCCACCGCGCGGCAGAGGTCGGCGTCGAAGGCCTCGCGGTTGCCGTGGTCATCGGCGGTCGAGTACTCGGCCTCCTCGACGTCGATGCCGCAACGGAGCACACCGGCCGCGCGCACGCGAGCCACGGTCGGAGACTCCGCGGCTGCGCGTGTTCGGAGGGCTTCCGTTTCGCTTGTTCGAGAAGCGCCCGCTCCGTCTTCCACCACTGCAGGCGTGGCCGCGCGCGCCAAGCCGCAGGCGGCCATCATCGCCACTGCCAGCAAAAAGTGGACCGCACAGGCGCGCACTAGGGCGTCCACCCGCCCGAGGCCGGAATGCCGGGCGTCGTATCGGGCCGGGGATTGAAGTCCGCGGGCACGGGATTGGGAAGGCCGCTGTCGGTGGGCGTAATCCCGAGCTGCCTGCAACCCTGGCCATCCGCATGAGGGAAATGGGCGATTTCGGCGGCGGGAATTCGCGCGTACTCCCGGCTGAGCGGCGCGCGCTTGCCCTGGAGGCGCTCTGCATCGAAGGCCGAGGTCATGTCGCCTACGCCCTCGACCTTGTCGTCGGCCGGGCCCAGATTCGGCTGGCCAAATTTTTCCGCGCCCATCCGCCGCGCGCGCTCCTCGTCGGGCAGATCGGCCAGCGGCACCAGGCCAAAGAGTTTGTCCACAAATTTGATGATCGAGCTGTGCTCGGAGGGCGCATGGGAGACGCCGTGCGCCACCGCGTAAGGCGAAATCACAATCGCCGGAATCCTCGGCCCCTGCTCGAGCGGCAGCCCCGCCGCGTCGTGGGAGCGAATCCGCGGCCGAGCGTGGTCGTAGAGCCCGTCCGACTCGTCGTAGGTGATGATGATGGCGCTCTGGCTCCAGTAAGGGCTATCCACAATGGCGTTGACCTCTTCGGCCACCAGCCCCTCGCTGATTTGCGTGTCCGAGTAGCCGGGATGGTCGTCGTTGCCGTTGAAGACCTCGGCCAGCTTCGGGTTCGGATCCTGCGGCTTCCAGTTGTCGATGTTGCCGTAGCCGCCGCGCACATAAAACACGCCCGAGGAGGGCAGCCGCCGGGCCTTGATGTCCGCGAAAAACTCGCTCAGCCCGTGCAAATGCGTCGTCGCCAGAGGATTATTCGCCACGTAGCCAAAGTACTGCGGCGCATTGTGGTGCGCCACGTAGCCCTCGTGCGAGGCCTTCCCCTGGGCATCGTTCTTTTCGTGGTCGTAGCCCTGCTGATACCATCCCCAGTTGACCGCGCCGACGCCGTGACCGGCGATTTTTTCAATGTCCTCGCGCACATCGGGCAGATCGAAGGCCGGATCATAATCGGCCGCCGTGGTCTTCTTGATCTCGCTGCCCATGAACGAAAGCGGCAGGCTGGCGAAGGTCAGGTTCTTCGAGATGCCCCCGGTGGGCTTCACGGCCTGCGGCTGCTTCAGCCGGTTTTGAGAGTCCAGGGGCGATCCCCAGTAGGGCGCCGGGTCGGAGATCATCGGCACCACCGCGGCCTTTCCCTGGCCACCTGTCTCGGCCTGGTCCGGATGCAGCATCCACTGCGTCTCGCCGCCCTGGCCGGAGATCATGGCAATCGCATTGGGCGTCGATGGCCCCACGATCGTGTCCATGAAGTGGTCGAAGAGCGTGAAGCGGTCGGCGTAGCGCCAGAGGAACGGCGCCGTGTCGCAATCCACGTGCGCCATCACCAGTTCGCCAAACTGCTTGCGTTCGAGCGTGGGCGCCTTTGACGGCTTGCCGCCGGTCAGCATCACACCCTCTTCGGTCAGCGCGTACTCGGAGTTCTGCGCCACGCCGTTGGCATCCAGCGCAATCTTGCGCGCAATGCCCCGATGCGAGTGGTTCACCGAGGCGATGTCGGCCGGATAAAGCGGCACCGTCTTGCCCGCCGCATCGACGATCGCCGCCGGAATCCGGAAGGGTGTAACCGTCCCCAGCGTCCCGTCGGTATTCACAATCGCCTGCGTGAATCCCGCCACCTGCGCGGCGGAATAAGCCCCATTCGGCCCGGCATAGAGCCCGTCCGCGCCCGGATAGGTGCCAAAGTAGAAGTCGAAGGAGCGATTCTCCTGGAAGAGCACAAAAACGTACTTGATCTTGCCGCGCAGCAGCCGCAGCTTCTCTGCTTCTGAGATCGCCGGCTCTTTAGCCAGGTCGATCACCTGCGCGCTCACCGTCGCGCTCGACCGGGGCGCAATCGTAACCTCCGGCAACACTGCCGCGGCCTTCTGCTGCGGCGCGCACACGCCCAGTCCAGTTGCGCCAAGAACAGCCAGCGCCGCGAAGATTTTGAGGCCATTCAGAGTCTTCATGCCCCTAAGCTATTCCCTCCGGCATTACATTGACAACAAAAACATTTCTACCAGCAGAGGAAGTTAAAACCGCGTTAAAACCAGTTCGTCTCCGGAGTTGCAAGTTACAGTTCCATGAAAACCTGACTTGTTGCCTGACTTATTCCCTGCCCCGCGCAATCCACCACGCCTTGATGAATTTCCAGTGAATATAGACCGAGTGGTTCAGGTGCAGCAGCAGGCCCTCGCGGCCATCCAGAAAACCCAGCCGGAAAAAGTAGTTATAAAGGAAGGTCGCCGCCGGATTCACAATTGCATTGCAGAGAAATGCGGGCAGGGATTTGCTGTCGCGGCCGCGCTTCACCAGCAGTTGCGCAATCTCCGAGCTATATCGGTTCATGTGTTCGAGATAAATTCCCAGAGTGGGATAGGCGTAGTGGAGCATATCGTGCCGCAGCCTGCCGCGCGGCCCCTCGAACTGCGGCGTCGAGTGCGGCCCCACGCCCTCGCTGAGCCTTGCCGAGCCGCGTTTGAACAATCGCAGCTTGCGGTCGGGATATAAGCCGCCGTGGCGCATCCAGCGGCCGAAGTAAAGGTTCAGCCGGGGAATCCAGTAGGCGCCAAACTCTGGCTCGGTGCCGTCCGCGCAGACCAGAAGCTGGCGAATCTCGTTTTGCAGCTCCGGTGTCAGCACCTCGTCAGCGTCCAGCAGCAGAATCCACTCCGAGCGGCACAGCTCCAGAGCCACATTCTTCTGCTCGCCGTGGCCGCCGAAGGCGTGGTAGGAGGTCTTGGCGCCGAAGGATTGCGCAATCTCCAGCGTGCGGTCCGTCGATCCCGCATCGACGAGCACAATCTCGTCGGCCCAGCGAACGCTCTCGAGCGTACGGGGAAGGTTCTCTTCCTCGTTTAGGGCGATCATGGCTACCGATAGGGTTTTCCGCATCGAATGGAAGAATAAATCAACAGGGCGGAGGGATTCCGCGCGGCTCGCGCCGCCTTTCGCCCGACAACCTTCCCTTTCGCTCTACAATAATCCGGTATGCCCACCGCCGTCCGTTCCCACGCGAAGATCAACCTCGGCCTCTACATCGGCGCGCCGCGTTCCGACGGCTACCATGCGCTTTCGACCGTCTACCAGACCCTGGAAATTCACGATGTGGTCACGGTCGCGGCCCGTCCCGCCCCTGCCACTCGCTTGCGGCTCAGCTCGAACGACAGCCGCGTTCCCACCGACGAGCGCAACACCGCCTGGAAGATGGCCGCACTGGCCCTGGAGGCCCTCGGTCTTACCGCCGAG
>Ga0182013_10000727_pt1 | contig 45698 bp, 43 predicted proteins | sample 612S2MmetaG_FD_120487 | JGI IMG/M metagenome (GOLD analysis project Ga0182013, IMG submission 120487) | Permafrost microbial communities from Stordalen Mire, Sweden - 612S2M metaG | ecosystem: Environmental > Terrestrial > Soil > Wetlands > Permafrost | place: Sweden: Stordalen | collected... | reverse complement strand
GCACACGCTATAGGAGACGCAAGATTTTGCGTCTCTACAAGGGCCTTACGATTTAAATACAAATGATACTGTAGCTGGAAGCTACAAACATAGCAGAGCGAAGATAGAATCTTCGCTCAAGGCTTACGTGTTGTATAATGGCATACATGCTACGCGCCATGAAGTTTTCAATTTGGCTGACGTGAAGGAATATTATCAGCCCATCAAAGAGAAATATTTGGGAACAGGGCCGGTTTATTGGTGATGGGGTGGTGAGAGTGGGATTTTACAATTTACTCCATTCATTACGCGATATTCCTGCCTGCTTTAGTATTTTACCAGGCAGATCAACACTTATGTCACCTTGATGTGGATTTGGAATAGTAAGCCTCAAAGTTCCCTTTAAAAGGAATTGATGTTTGCCACCGGAATATGGGCCATCAAAACCGGACTGTTGTAAATAATCAATCAGGTCACGTCTGCTGATTGAACCGAATTTCGCCATCAGGCCACTTTTTTTATTTCCAATGACATATCGTCTACTATTGGTACAGGTAGGTTTTTAGAAACACTAAAAAGAATCCAATCTTCCAGGACGGAGAGTAATTCTTCCCGGCAATCTTCGAGATTTTCAGACGTAGCGTATACTCCATCAAATCCAGGTATTTCGCCATAGTAGACTTTATCATTCGGCAGAAACTCGTATATCGCCCTACGCATGGCAGCATGTAGATAATCGTTGATCATATTTGCTAAATTAAAGCATTTATTTCATTTTGCCCAAGTCGTATTTTCACCGACATGCCTGTGGTGCTCAGATTGTTGGGTAACGCTTTGCTAAAACACAATAACACGGAATCATTCAACTGTTTCGACCTCTATACAAAGCGCCATGAAGTTTTCAATTTGGCCGATGTGAGCCTTACGATTTAAATACAAATGATACTGTAGCTGGAAGCTACAAACATAGCAGAGCGAAGATAGAATCTTCGCTCAAGGCACACGTGTTGTATAATGGCATACATGCTACGCACAATGGGGCTGTTGTTAACGGTATTGGCAGTGCGGCTCTTGATGAGTTGGGATACAATAAATATGTAGAATTGATCAAACTCATTACTGGAACCAATCCGATGTTTAATAATATTTTGCCTCCCATTGATCCCTTTCATGATCTTGGAGTTTGGATTGATGGTTATGAACCCAGGCCAGAGGACAATCATCAATGTCATCCGGCAGGTGGCTCTGTTTGTTGGGTTCCGAATATTAGTGTAAATTCGGGCGGGTCACCTTTTTAAAGTCATCAATGAAAATTATATTCAGTTTCGTTTTCCTGGTTATTATAAACCATATTGTATTGTCTCAAAGAACAGTTCAATATTCATTTGATAAAGCCTGTAAAAATACTAATGTGCTTTTTTTGCATGGCAGTAATAAGGATACAGTATATTTTAGCAAACAAATAAGCGGTAGTTTTCTCTTGGACACATCGCTAAAGAAACAGGATATTTTAATGCTTATAATAAATGGACAAATAAGGGATTATAAATACATCGCGCTTGATGCCGATACTTTATCATTTACTATAGAGAAATCTGAATACAAAAATTATTATAATTTAAATTTTACTGGAAACACCCCTAACAGAGAATATCATACAGAAGTTAAAAATTTACTCCCGCTCAAAAGCATATCTGATAGTCTTATTAAGCTTTCTTATGATACTTCCCTTACTCAAAAGGATTTGAAGGCAATTGGTAGGGTTACCGGCCAGATTCGTGATTCTATTAATAAAACATGGGCCAACTTTTTTATTAAAAACTGTGACTCATATTTCGCGCTGAATTTTATTAGCGCAAACCTACTCAATTCAAATACCGATAAATCCGTATTGTTGAACATTTTTAATTGCCTGGATGGTTCCTTTAATAACACTAATTTATACGAAGTTGTAAAGCGCAAAATACTTGATACATCTGCTCAAATCATTGTTGGTAGCAAAGTTCCTGATTTTCAGTTTAAAGATAAACTTGGCAATGCTGTTTCCATTTTACCGCTAATCAAAAAAAATCAAAAAAATTATGTTCTTTTTTGGGCAAGTTGGTGCTATGGTTGTCATATCCAGTTCCCCTATATAAAAACTCACTATTCAGAATTGAAAGATCGAAATACCGGATTGTTTTTTGTTTCAATGGATGCAGATAATAGAAACGCGCTTAGAGATATGACTGAATATGGATTTCTTTCTAATTCATATTTCCTTGAATCGGGTTTTGATGACATTAACATTTATAGGTTACGGCTAGATTACATACCATATATGTTTTGTGTTAATAGTGAAGGAATAATTACGGAATTAGCCGTGAAAGTTGAAGATGTGTTCAAATAATTTTATTTCAGCATAGCCTACCTCCTAACAGAGAATTCATTTTTTTGGAAGTTAATCCCGTAGGGCAATATGGTATGACTAGCATCCCATGTAATTATCACATTGAAAAAATAATTGCCGAAAAAATAAGTAGTTATGAAAACATTCGTTAAAAGCAATTCAGCAAAACTGCCTGTTCAATTACAATTCCTAAAAGAAAGTATTGAAGTCGATACAAAATTAATGCAACCTAAAAAATCATCCTCTGTTTATGTGGAATATTTTGCAACCAAAGATTATTATCCACGGTCTTTTTACAAAATTAAATATATGCCTATTCTTATTTGCGGTATTAACCTTGAATAATTCTTTATGTCAAGGTCAGTCTCCACAGGTGTATTTTTTCCCGGATAGTATTGGGACCGGTCCGACGCGTTATGCCCCGGAGCAGTATCAATCCTTTATAGGAAATTATCAGCAGGCGCTATCAACTGTTGGTACTGACTTTAAATCAGAAAAGCATTACCTGGATAGTATTGCTCAAAAACAAAAGTTACAATTCTTCTCTCTAAAGAAATTTGTTAAATCAATTCCAGACTCTCTGAAACTTATATTAATCAATGAAGCCCATTCGTATGGTATTCATCGTGTTTTTGTCAAGCAAATGTTACCCCTGCTCAAAAGCAAGGGTTTTGACTGTTTGTGTATGGAAACTTATTCCTGGAACGATTCCTCGGTAAGTAAGAATCATTTTCCAACAGTAAATTCAGGTTGGTATTCTAATGAGGCCAGCAATGCACAAATGATTAGGGAAGCCATCAAACTAGGTTACCATCTCTATCCAATCGAAACTACCAGGAGAGTTAGTATACACCGTAGTCCCGACGGAAGCATTGTTAAACTGGATAGTATTACCGGTGATACCCTTTTGGTTAGATATGCAAAGAATTTTGTTCCTTATTATGGTAAAACCTACTCCAATTACCGGGAAGAAGATCAGGCGGCTAACATTATGAGGACGTTTCGTCAGGGCTGCCACAAAGTGCTTGATTTAAGCGGCTATGGGCACGTTTATAAAACGGATGACATGATGGCCGGAATTCTTGTTGACTCATTTCACATGATGCCAATGACTATAGATCAAACGGCATTAATGGAAAGAAAAGATACGATCAACGGATTTAGCATAAAATCTGTTTTGTCTGCGAATAAAATTTCCATACTATTTACTAATAATCGGCCACTAAGTCTTTTAGAAGGTGTGGATGCGCATGTTGTTTTTCCACATACTACTTTTATACATAACCGGCCTTCTTGGTTAACTAAGGTTGACGATAGAACGCTAATACCGGTAAAAGTAGGCCCCGGTTTAAAATATCCAATCCTGATTTTCGCATATTATCTAGACGAATATTTAATCTCCAAAGAAGCAGTTCCTGTCGATGTATTTGCATGCACAAGCGCCTATACAACGCCCTATGCGGCTTTGTATAGGCACAGGAAATACCTAATTAAAATAATTGATTCAAACAAAAAGCAGTATGAATACATCAAAAATGTATTATAAAATATTTGACTGTTGTAAAGTCGTAGAGGGACCAACCCGATGTATCATATATGACCTCCAGAGAAAAAAATATTATAGCGTTTCGAAGTATTTAAATACATTTCTTGAAAAAATTGGAATTCATGAAGTTAACTCAACCGCTTATAATAACACAGACCAGGAGTTAATAAACTATTTGTTGAGTAAAGAGATACTCTTTGTTATGGATGAATGCCTGATTAACCAATTTCCAGCGAGCGATGAAACGTGGCTTTATCCCGCGCATATTACCAATGCTATAATCACATTAAGCAAACCTTTTTGCTTCAATTTGGAATTTTTACTAACTCAATTGGATGAGATAATTTGTAGGGATATAGTTTTTATATTTGACGGATACCTTCCTTCAATCAAGTATCTTGATGAAATATATAAATCATTTGAAGGGAGTTTGGTTAAAACATCTGATCTGTTTATCCCATATTCAACAGAGGAAGTTCTGGAAGCTTATAAAGGTCTTACTGACAAGTACAATAGAATATCAAGTATTTTCATTTATGGTGCCCCTGACAATCTGGCATATAAATCTTCAGTTGTAGAGCCTGGAAACATATTCTTGCAGAAATCGGCATTATTAAATACAAATGAAATACCTAATATTACGCCCGATCACTTTTCGTTAAATGGTGATTTATATCGGGAATCGCTGATGTATAATACCTTTTTTAACAGAAAAATTTTTTTAGATCAAATGGGCAATGTTTTTAATGCTCCAAATTCACTGAATTCTTATGGAAATTTATCGGCTGAACCGATTTTAAAAATTATTGATAAAGTGGATTTCCAAAAATATTGGCCGCTAAAAAAGGGTATCATTGATGTTTGCAGAGAATGTGAGTTTAGGTATATGTGCGTAGATTCACGTATACCAGTACAACGCAAAAATGGCGAATGGTTTCATTCTTACGAATGCAACTATAATCCTTATATAGCTAAATGGAAAGGTGATGACGACTATAAGACGCTTCAAGAATCCGGGGTAGTTTGCAATAATGATGAATTTAAAAAGACAAAATAAAATATGATTTAGGATAGTTACGCATATCTATAAGCCGGATTTAATCGCGACCATTTATTTTGTTAACACTTTACTTTCCCTGATAAAATTTTGCTGTTGTTTCCAACAATAAGGCAATCCCAACTTTATTTCCTGAACACCATTCGCCTTCAAAATCAATATAGCTAATTGAGGATAATCCTATTGCAGGATCCGCAATTAAAACTTGCTCATTACTAATATTATACAGCACCACAAAATGTTTAAAGTTCCAGAAAAGAATACACGGTAGTGGAGCAGATTCAATTAACATTTTCGCTGGTATTTTAACGCAGAGAGACTTGAATCCGATTCTTTCAGCAGCATTGGCCAAATCTAAAAGTGTAACTCCGCTTTTATTGGGTCCTGTTAACTTGGCTAAATAGGCTGAGCTATAATCTTTACCATAAAATTTGGCAATCATGCGAAGGCAGGTCGATCCGCAGTCGTTCAGTGAGGCTTGTCTGAAAAGTGGAAACACCATAGGCGAAATATGTCGTACAAAATGATTATTCAGGTAACAAAGCCATCCCTAAGGACTCTAGTATAGTTATTAAAAATTAGTAACTTTACTTCAGATACTTATTATGCCGAACAAAACTATTCTTTTCCTTTTTATAATAGCAGCTGTAAAAATACACTATTTACCCGTTTCAAATATTATTACTGCTAAAGAAGTTAAGATAAGTGCACCCCCTAATATCCCTGATACCCTGCTCACCCCACTACAGGTAACACATGAGATAACCAGGAATATGATATTTGTTGACAGTGGCACTTTTTTAATGGGTTCTGATTACAGGCATCCAAGTGACTGGCCCTTAACTAATGTACATATAGACCAGTTTCATATTGATAAATATGAAATTACCCAAAAGGAGTGGAGAGGGGTAATGGGGGATGTTCCAAATAGTTTTCAAAATTGTCCAAACTGTCCGGTAGAAGGCGTAAGTTGGAACGATGCGATTTTATTTATAGCTAAATTAAATCAGGTGTCATGTAAACATTTTAGATTGCCCACTGAAGCTGAATGGGAATATGCTGAAAAAGGTGGTAATAAAGGGCATAATTATAAATATAGTGGAAGCGATAATCTCCAGGAAGTAGCCTGGTTCAGTGAGAACGCTGAAAAAAATTTACACGTAGTTGGACAAAAGAAGCCAAACCAATTGGGCATATATGATATGACCGGCAACGTCAGTGAATGGTGCAATGATTGGTATGACATTAATTATTATAAATACATACCTCATAATAACCCACAGGGTCCTTTAAAAGGAACCGAAAAAGTCATAAGGGGAGCGAATTTTCAGACTAATCGTTCGGAGATATGGCCTGCAATGCATGCTTTCGATAACCCTTGCGTTGGTCATACGGGACTTGGCTTCAGAATTGTTGAGGATTTATAATTATATTGTTACAGGACAAAAGGTAGCGCTCGGTAGATAGGCACGGCTATATCAAAAATTGCCCGTCAATGAAAAATAATTTCGGCCACATCGAAGACACTTCAATTGTAGATATTATAAAATCTGCACTTTTCGAAAAATTCAAATTTGATGAATTAGCATTTCCCGAATATATCCGTGGAGGATACTCTTCAACATGGGCGAACGCATCAGCAGGGACTTCAGGGCGTGATGTCGGAACCCTCACCCAATCGACAACGGTACAATATGGAACAACTGACGGCGATGTGTGTTGGAATTATTTCGGAATGCCCATGCATAATGGTGGTAATAACCTTCCTGACCTACAGCCAGGCGGATTCACTACTTCCACTGTTCTTTCTCCAAGCCAACAAAAAAAGAGGTTTTAATCATTTATGCCAATGCGTTATATTCGTGGTGATGTTTAGAAAAACATGGCCGGTACTTTTGCTTTTATTCGTGTCTCTGGCTTCGTACGCCCAAGACAGTTTTGGCGACAATATCCAAATCTTATTAAGTCCGGGTGATAGCCTCCGTCGTTTAGGGTTAGTTAATGGGGCAATAAAACTTTATCGCCAACGGTATCAAGAGGATGCTGGTGACATAGTCAATGCTTATAATTATTCCTGCGCTTTTGCAGTAAGCAAACAAATTGATTCTGCTTTTAAATATTTAAGGCCGGCAATAGAGAAGGATTCAACATTACAAGCCCTCGTTGACCCTGATTTAATTCATTTGTACAATGATGAACGATGGAATGAAATCCAAAATGAAATAATCGAAAAATTTCAATTAAAATCTGGCAAGCTGAAAAAGGTTGAATTAGCCAAAAAACTACTGGAGATTAAGGCCCTTGATCAGGCTTATTTAGAAGAAATAGACCAGGCGCAGGAAAAAATGGGGCGCGATTGTGCAGTTGTGGATGCTTTATGGGATCTAAAAGATCGAATTAACAAAAAGAACCTGAAAGAAGTTGAAGAAATTATTACTTCAAACACTTGGCCAAAAATTTCTGATGTCGGCACCGAAGGCGCTGAGGCCGTATTTTTAGTTATACAACATGCTGATATAAATGCGCAGAAAAAATATTTACCAGTGATAAAAAAATTATGCGAAGATAATGAGGCCCCATGTGAAAATTATGCGCTAATGTATGACCGAGTTGAAGTAGCAGAAAACAACCGCCAATTGTACGGTACACAAGTTAAGTGGAGCACAAACGCAAATAAATATGTATTATATCCTATAGTAGACGAAAAAAATGTTGATGAAAGAAGATTGCATCTTGGCCTCATGCCAATAGCACAATATTTAATTACTTTTGGCATCCAGTATAAGCCCCAATAAAATCGAATATTCTTCAAAATAAGTTTGAGCATAATTTCGGATCAAATTGTTACTAAAATGGTATTAATTATTTCTGAGGAAGACGATTTATCCACTCAGGTAGTTATTGACTGGTTGGTACACTTTAAGAAAGATTTTACAAGGATTAATAATAGCGATAAGGTCAGGGTTCGCGGCATAAAAATCACTAACGATTCGCTTGATTTTGAAATTCTTGGTAAAGGTCTATTAACATATTCGCTGCTCTCTAGTGAAATTAAGTCATTTTGGTATCGACGTGGGGAAATGAATTTGGATATAGATACTGAATTTGATTTTATAGTAAACGAACAGGGTCTGAGTGAAGGAATTTCTGCCTATTTATATGAAGAAAAGGTTTTTTTACAATCTGCTATTTATAAATGCATTGAATCTGTCGCTGCCAGTACTGTAGACAATTTTCAAACTACAATAAACCGAAAATTTGAAAGTCTTCTTTTGGCTAAAAAAGTGGGATTAAAAATCCCAGCAACAGCGATTGTTCAATCTATTGAAGAACTTAATTTTTTTGTCGCGAATCACGGGCCGGATATCGTTACAAAAGGTATAAATGAGAATATACGAATATTAACCAAAGAGTCTTATATCTGTTCCCCTACAGTTTCTTTGAATCCAAAGGATCTTGGCGATGCCAGTCAATGTTTTTTCCCCACATTGATCCAAAAAAAAATAGCCAAAGAATTTGACGTGCGTGTCTTCTACATAAAGGGCAAGGCATTCGCCGCAGCAATATTTACTTCAAATAAATACAAGGATGAAGTGGATTTCAGAGTTGTTAGTCGAATTGATGATCGTTTATTGCGAATTATTCCTTATTCGCTAGATGAAATTACCATAGACCAACTTAACAGCTTTATGAAAATAATGGGACGCGATAGTGGTTCCTTTGACCTTGTTCAATCATCTGATGGGCAACTGTATTTCCTAGAGATGAATCCCGTAGGTCAATTTGGATTTCTTTCAGACGCGTGTAATTATTACATTGAACGGTACATAGCTAAAAACCTATAATTATATGGAAGAGATTAAGCACGTATTTGAAGATATTAAGCTTGACGCTGAAAATATATCTAAGTTGCCTTTACATTATTCCAAATGGGAGAAAATTACAAATATTTTGGATGGGCCATATCCTTATGTTAAAATCCCATTTTATAACTCTAATAAGGTCGTATCACTAAGTTTTTATAAAAACGTTACTAAAATCTTTCCTTTTAATGAGTAACAAATTTATTCACCTTTTCCAAAATTGTATCCCTGTTAAGGGTCATAAAAGAAGTGTAATTTATGATTTGCAGAAATTAGAATACCATCTAATCCCGAATGCATTATTTGAAATAATTATCGAAAGCAAAAATAAACCTATTCTTCAATTAAAAGAAAGATATGGCCCCGAACATGAACTAATCATAAATGAGTATATCGATTTTCTATTGTCTAACCAACTAGCAATTTTGCTTGATAAGGAGCAGTTGGATAAATTTCCGCCTGTTTCGCTAGATTGGTTTTATCCAGGAGCAATTTCTAATGCCGTTTTAGATTTAGGGGATTGGTGTAATTCCGACTTAACCAAAGTTATTTCAGAACTTCACCAAATTGGATGTTTGAATGTTCAAATTAGAAGTTTTGGAAACTTATCTGGTGATATGATATTAAGTATATTTCAGCTTTTTGAAAACACAAGGATTACCTCAATTGAAGCGATCATTAAGTATAATGCTTCTGTCGATGAGTTAACATGGCAACAGAAAGCTAGCCAATATACTCGGATAAGAAATATTCAAATTCACTCTTGCCCGCCAGGTCATTTAATTAAGTCATCGCCGATTTCTAACATCTTTTTTTACCCCTATTCCTTAACTAGTGAGTCTGATTGTGGTACGATTTGCCCGCAATATTTCAATGTTAATTTTGAACTGTTTACGGAAGCGTTAAATTTTAATACCTGCTTAAATAAAAAGATTGCTATTGACCGAAACGGATTGATAAAAAATTGCCCAAGTATGTCTTCTAGCTTTGGCAATGTTAGGGATAACTCGTTATTAGACGTTTTAAAAGTTGAAAACTTTAAATATCTATGGTCGCTGAAAAAGGATGATATTCTGATATGCAAAGATTGTGAGTTCAGATATATGTGCACTGATTGTCGGGCTTATCTTTCGGAGCCAGAGAATATTAATAGTAAGCCTTTAAAATGTGGCTACGATCCATACCATGCAGAATGGACAGATTGGAAGAAACAAAATTTCGCATTAAAAGCTTCCGAAACATATCATTTTAAAGAATAGTGACAATCAGTTAGCTATGAAAAGTATTTTGCCGTCTCAATTTAAAATAATTGTCAATTGTGGTCCTAAATGTCTTCAACTAATAGCAAATTACTATGGGAAAGAATACGATTTAAAGCTTCTAGGGGAAGTTTCAAATATCGGTTCAACTGGAGTATCTATGCTAGGACTTATTCAAGGCGCGGAGAAGATTGGGTTCAACGCAATTTGTGTTGAAATATCATTAGAGAGTCTTGCATTAAATGCCCCCCTTCCATGCATTTTACATTGGGCTGGATGCCATTTCGTCGTTCTCGACAAAATAGAAGGTACAGGACACAAGGAAGGAAGAAATTACTTTATAACCGATCCTAGCTTGGGGCAAATGAGCCTTAATGAAGCTAATTTCTCCCTAATGTGGCTAAAGGCTAGCTCTGATAATCCGCCTTTAACACCCAAGGGAATTGCACTGTTATTGGAACCCATTTCATTGTAGCATGTATCACAACCGGTTCTCATTTGTTTTACGTGTATTCGCATTTCTAATGCGCGTATTTTTGCATTCAACCCCCTGTGCATGGCTTTTGTATTTGAGCATAGATGCAAAGTATGCTTGTAGCACGGTGCAACAAGCATACTTTGCATTCTGGCCACATTCAGCATAGCACAACCCCAAAAACAAAAAGGACCCAACCTTCGTTGAGCCCTTTCAATATATTCAAAACCTTAAATCCTAGTGAGGTGTTACAGGTTTAGGCTGAACCGGAGTTGGTTGAACCGGTGAACCAGAAGCCGGGGTTTTGCCTGCATCCGGATCGTTCACTATACCGTGTATTTTCAATGTTTCGTTTGGTGTTTTAGCGTTTGAAGTAACAGTTACTGTTTTAGTAAACTCACCTAAACGGTTAATGTCGTAATGTACTTTAATAGTACCTTTTGCACCTGGCAGAATTGGCTCTTGAGGGCAGGTAGGCACTGTGCATCCACAGCTACCACGGCAGCTAGATATAATCAGGGCCGATTTACCGGTATTAACAAATTTGAATTCGCGTACAGCATTGGTCTCATCACCTTTTTTTACCGTACCGTAGTCAATAGTGGTTCCTTCCCACTTAAACTCTGGTGCGTTAGGGTCCGGTGCAGGAGTTGCCGCCGGTGTTGCCGGAGTTGCTGCTGCTGGCGCTGTTTGTGCAAATGCAAATATGCTTGCACCGGCAAAACTTAACATCAGAAATAATTTTTTCATTGAGTTGTTGTTTTAATTGTTTTTAAAAAATTTGGGTTATCGTTTCTGGTAATGACAAATGTAATGCCTTTTTTCACTTATAATAGTTCTACCCCACAGGGGTTTAACGTTTTTTTACAGCTTATTTAATAAAGCTGGTGCTAACCGGCGCCCATATTCAGCCTGGTACACTTTAAATGCAACGTCCAGCATATTTGTCTTACCTCTTCTGTCCATAAGGCCTGCAATTTTGGCATCAGCACGTCCAAAGGGTCGGTTTTATGCGCTGCCACATAGTTATTATACGCCGACCAGCTTTGTATATAATTCAGCCATTGTAACCGGTTCCAATCCATATTGCAGAAAAACTGCGCGGTTTTAATGGCCTCAAAAGGAAAAGGCAATGTTTCATAATTGTTCCTCACATACCACCGGCCCGGTGGCCAGTAATCCTTCAGGAAATCGTACATAAACCATTCCATTAAAGCATCTATTTCGGGCGAAATTGTGGCTTCGGAATAGGCCCAAACGGCCAGTATACCATTGGGTTTGGCCACCCGCTGCGCCTCGGCATAAAATTTATCATGCTCAAACCAATGGGCGGCGGTAGCTACGGTTATCAGGTCGGCCGAATGGTCGGGCAGGCCACTTTCTTCGGCAGTTGCCACCCGGTATTCAATATTATCGCGTTTCATGCCCTTTTCAACCTGTTGGGCGCTGCCGTCGGTTGCTATTATGTTCTTAAAATACGGCGCCAGCGAAATAGCCGCCTGCCCGTTACCGGTGGCACAGTCCCAACACAATTCTTTACCTGGTGCTAAGTCCGCCAGGTATGCAAACAACTCATCAGGGTAGGTAGGCCTTGCTTTTAAATACATGGCCGATTGGCGCGAAAAATGGTCTTGAAATGACATAAGCAAAGGGGACGCTGATTTATTATGATGATTATGATTTTTAGAAATAACAAGAAACAAACGCGGCAATAGGAATTTAACCAGTGTAAATATAACAAGGCAAAAGGCTTTACAATTCAATTTTACCGGCTGTTAATCATAATCATCATAATAAATCAGCGTCCCCGTATTTCATTCTTTCAGCGAATTATCCGCAAAAATTAACATGGAAACTTTCGTCATCTTTTTTGTTTCCGTCGTTTTGTTCCGTTACATTTGCCCCCCGATTTATGAAGGATAATAAACAATATGTAGCCCTGCTAAGCAAGAGTCGCGAATTGTTCATGAGGCATGGCGTTAAGAGCCTTACCATGGATGAGATAGCGAAGCAAATGGGCATGAGTAAAAAAACCATTTACCAGTTTGTTGACAATAAAGCCGACCTGGTAAAGCTTACCATGCAGGATTTTTTGGGGGAAGAACGCAAACTGATTGAAGGGATTCTTGAAAAATCGGGCAATTCGATTGAGGAGATGATAAGCATGATAGAATACTGGCTGCAGGTGGTGCAGGAGTTTAATGCCACCACGCTGAACGAAGTGCAAAAGTATTACCCTGAAACCTGGAAAATGTATAACGAGTACCGTTTCAATTTTATGCTGGGGCTAATACAGAATAACCTTAAAAAGGGGATTGGAGAAGGCTATTACCGCGATAACCTGGATGCTGATGTTATTGCAAAAATATACATTCTGGGAGTTGAAATTTTATTGAACCAGGACATGTTTCCGGCCAAACAGTATACGTTTTTGAATATTTACCGCGAGTTTTTAGGCTATCATTTACGTGGCATAGTTTCGGCGGAAGGATTAAAATACATTGACGGCCACAATTTATTTAAGAGTTAACCGACAGGTAAACAATGAGTGGAATGAAAAAGAAGATTATAACCGGTATTATCACCCTTTTTGCGGTTTCGTTGTTTGCGCAGGAGAAGAGCGTAAGCTCATACTCCCTGAAAGAGGCCATTGATTATGCGCTGCAAAACAATGTAAATGCCAAAAACGCCAAGCTGGATATGAAAAAGGCTAAGGCGTATAACCTGGAGATACTTACACAAGGCCTGCCTAATTTAAGTGGCGGCTTTGAGTATGATTATTATTTTAAAACCCCGTTGGTTCCGGCGGTTAGCAATATTGTTGCCCCCGGCAGCCCCTTTGCCACGGCACTTGCTCAACTTTCACAAAACAGTAATGACCCTGCGCTGGTAAAAACTTTAAACAGCCTGGGCGGTGGATTTAGCAATATATCATTCGTATTACCTAATGATATCAGCACCGGTATCACTTTAACTCAATTGTTATTTGATGCCCGTTATGTATTTGGCCTGAAGGCCCGTAAAGAGCTTTACTTAACCAGCAGGCTTCAATCTGACCTCAGCGACCAGGATATAAGAACCAACATTACCAAAGCATATAGCCAGGCAGAAGCAGCACAGGAAGCCAAAAGCCTGTTACTGGAAAACAAAAAAATAGTTGATAAAATATTAGCCGACACCCGCGCTGTTTTTGCTCAGGGCTTAACCGAAGAGCTGGATGTTAATCGCCTTGAACTGGCACAGGCCAACCTGGAAATGCAGATTAACCAACAAAATAACATGGCTGAAGTAGCGCTGGCCAATCTTAAATTTCAAATGGGCCTGAACCTGGATGAAGTGATTATACTGAAAGATAAACTGGATGACCTCAGGGCTTCGGTAGTGCCTCAGCAAAATGCATTCGACCCTAAAAACCGGGTAGAGTATCAGCTACTAACCGCTGCAATAACCCTGGATGGCTACAATATGAGAGCCAAACGAAGTGGCTATTATCCCTCGCTGGGCGGCTTTCTGAATTACTCAGGTAATGTACAAACCGAGGCCTTTTCTGATATGTTTAAAGGCAGCGAATGGTACCCGCAGGGTTTAGTGGGTATAAAACTGAATGTGCCCATTTTTGATTCGGGACTGAAATATGCGCAGGTGCAACAGGTAAAGCTTGAACAAATGAAGAGGCAGAATAGCCGCGACAATTTTGTGAACGCGGCTAACCTGCAATATCAATCGGCGCTTTCCAACTTTAACGCGGCATTAGGCGATGAAGTAAGTGCGCAAAAAACGCTTGACCTGAGCAAGAAAATATTTACTACCAACGAGGCTAAGTTTAAACAAGGTGCAGGTTCCAGTTTCGAGTTGCAGCAAAGTGAGCAGGAGTATGCCACCAATGAACTAAAGCAAATTCAAACTATAATAAACCTGCTGAATGCCAAGGCCGACCTTGACAAAGCAATGGGCGTAAAATAATCAGCAAATAAATTAAAGTATTAAAGCCGGTAAGCATACCGGCAGAGCAGAAATAAAACAGCATAAAAATGAAGTTTCAAAAATTATCTCTTATCGTTTTCGCAACCTTATTGCTTGCTGCCTGTACTGATAGCGACAAGAAAGACCTTGAAAGCAAAAAGAAACTTTTAGCCGATGACAAAGGCCAGTTGAAAGAGCTGACCGCTAAAATTGAAACCCTTGAAAAGGAAATTGCCAAAATGGATACTTCCTTTAAGGTTGACCAAAAGTCGAAACTGGTAACTGCGGAAGTGTTGAAGAAGGAGAATTTTAAGCATTACATCGAAGTGCAGGGTAATGTGGATGCCGAAGAAAACGTTACAGCGCTACCACAACAACCGGGCCTGGTTACCGAAATAAATGTGAAAGTAGGCGACCACGTAACTAAAGGGCAGTTGCTGGGCCTGACTGCCACCACAGCAGCAGTTTCAGACCAGTTACAGGCAGCACAGGTACAACAGGGCCTTGCCAATACCGCCTATGAAAAACAAAAGGCATTGTGGGATCAGAAGATAGGAAGTGAAATACAATTTTTGCAGGCCAAAACCCAGAAAGAAGCTGCCGAAAAAAATATTGATGCTTTAAAGAGCCAGCTTGAAATGACTAAAATAATTGCCCCTATTACCGGAACTGTAGATGCAGTAAACCTGCGCATAGGTGATATGGCCGCACCAAGCCAGATGATGCCAGGCATCCGGATTGTCAACGGCAATAAATTAAAAGTAAAGGCGAGATTAGCGGATAGTGATTTTGGAAAAATTAAACAGGGCGATGTGGTAAATATCGAGTTTCCGGATATTAATAAAACCATTGAAGCGCCGGTTAGCTATGTTTCGAATACCATTGATGCCCGCTCGCGCACTTTTGGCATTGAGGTTAAACTTAACAACGACCATAACGAATACGCAGCTAACCTGATAGCCAAGTTGAAGATTAATGACGAAATACTGAAAAACGTGTTGGTGGTTCCTTCTAATGTTATTCAACGTTCAGCTGATGGGGCTTATGTATTAACAGCCGGCATAAACAACGGTATAAAAACGGCCCATAAAATTATAGTTACAACCGGTGCAGAATACAACGGCGAAACGGTTATAACCAGTGGCCTGAGCGAAGGCGATAAAATTATAACATTTGGCTACAGCGAAGTAGTAGACGGACAGAGGATTGATTTTTAAAAAACATGTCATTGCGAAGCCTTTTCCATTAAAATAATTTTAGAGAAAAGGCTGTGGCAATCTTCCGCTGTGGCTTTAAAATGGCAGATGTAGCGGAAACAGAAAATTCTGCCGCACCGAAACCGCAGGGTCCCGAAGCGGAGACCCTGCGGGGACATAAGGTTGCGGACCTGGGGTGAGGGCGGACCGCATAAACGCAGAGTCCCCCTTTCCGCAAAGCCGGAAAGGGGAGACTCTGCGGAGAAGGTCATGTTTTGTTAGTTAGGAAAGTGCGACTCCGGAGGAGTCGAATATTTATAGAAAACAAACCACAATAGGGACACGACCCCAGCGGGGTCGAACCTTCTGTAGAAGGGGAAGAAACCTTAATGGTAAACCGTATTAAAAGATAGCGATGAATACTGAAAGATTAAAAGAACTGAAATTTACCAGTTGGTGCATTGATAATGCTACCAGTATTTATGTTTTTGCAGTGCTTATCATTTTTGCCGGTATAACAGTATATAATAACCTGCCTAAAGAGTTATATCCTGATGTTGTTGTCCCTACCATCTCCATTGTAACCATTTACCCCGGAGCCAGCCCGGAGGATGTTGAAACCCTGATAACAAAGCCTATTGAAAAGCAGGTTAAGGGCTTAAACGGGGTTAAAAAAGTAACCAGCAACTCATTATCGGATGTATCTATTATGACGGTTGAGTTTGGTACTGATAAAGACCCCTCAGTTTGCAAGCAAAAAGTAACCGATGCCGTTGCCAAAGGAAAGAAAGACCTGCCCAGCGATTTAAAAAACGATCCGCAGATACAGGAATTTGATATTAACGAGCAGCCGATAATGAACATCAACATATCAGGCGATTTTCCGCTTGACCAGATAAAGAAATATGCCAAAGACCTGAAGGACCGGATTGAAAGCATGAAGGAAATTACCCGGGTTGATATAGTGGGTGGCGTTGACCGCGAGATACATATTGATGTTGACCTGTATAAAATGACCGAAGCGGGCATTGGTTTTATGGATATTGAAAATGCCGTGCAGCGCGAAAACCTGAACATCTCAGGCGGTGAAGTGCGCATTGGCGAAATGCGCCGCAACCTACGCGTAACCGGCCAGTTTAAAGATCCTCATGAACTTGATAACCTGGTAGTGCGTTCGTTTATGGGCACAACAGTCTTCCTAAAAGACATTGCAGAGATTAAGGACACTTATGCTGATAAGCAGGACTTTGCCCACCTCGACCACAAACCGGTTGTTACCCTCAACGTAGTAAAACGCAGCGGCGAAAACCTGATAAATGCCACCGACCAGATATATACTATCCTCGATGATTATAAAACTTCAAAATTTCCACAGGGGTTACAGGTAAAAGTTACCGGCGATACCTCGGAACAAACCCGCGTTCAGTTACACGATTTGTTGAACACCGTAATCCTCGGATTCATATTTGTGGTGTTTATCCTGATGTTCTTTATGGGCTTTACCAACGCGTTTTTTGTGGGCCTTTCAGTACCACTTACAACTTTGGTTGCCTTTTTATTTATGCCCGGTTTAGGTATGACCATGAACATCATGGTATTGTTCTCACTGCTATTGGCACTGGGCATAGTGGTAGATGACGCCATTGTGGTGATTGAAAATACGCACCGTATTTACAACAAGTATGATTTTCCGCTTAACCAGGCTGCCAAATTTGCGGCAGGCGAGGTATTTATACCGGTTCTTGCAGGTACGCTTACTACCCTGGCGCCTTTCTTCCCGCTTTTATTCTGGCCGGGGGTAATTGGTAAGTTTATGAAACACCTTCCCATTACGCTTATCATAACGCTGGGTGCTTCGCTTTTTGTGGCCTTTATTATTAACCCGGTATTCGCCGTTTCGTTTATGACCAAAGACGACCACGGCAGCCGCGCTAAACTGCGCGATTACTTAAAGGGCTTTATCTTCTTTGCAGTTATGGCGGTAGTTGGATACGCTACCAAACATAACGGCATAGGCAATTTTGCGGTTATGTTTATGGGCATACTGCTGCTTTACCATTTTGTGCTATCGAGGGCAATACATGGGTGGCAAACTTATTTATGGCCTAAGGTTACTAATGCCTACCGGAAGATTGTTCGTGTTTTCATTAAAGGTTGGATTGGGCCTGTATTCGTACCGCTTGCAACACTTGGGCTTCTGGTTTTAAGTATCGTTTTTTATGTTATCAGTAAGCCTAAAGTAGAGCTTTTCCCAAGTGGCGACCCCAATTTTGTTTACGTGTATTGTAAGCTACCCATGGGTACTGATGCCAACGTAACTGATTCGGTAACCCGGTTGATTGAGCAAAGGGTATATAAAGTAATTGGCGAGCATAACCCTGATGTAACCTCGGTTATATCAAACGTAGGAGTAGGCGCCGGCGACCCTCAGAACCCCGATAAGGTAGCCACCCCTAATAAAAGCAAAGTAACTGTAGCCTTTATTAAATATAGCGAGCGCAAAATATCACATACTGCTATCTGGCTCGATTCAATACAGAATGTTTTTAAAAGAGAAGGCATAGCAGGTGCCGAAATAAGCGTTGAAAAAGAAGCCGACGGCCCACCGGTGGGTAAGCCCATCAATATTGAAATAAGCGGCGATGACTTTGCAGTTATGCAGCGCCTCAGCAACCAGCTTAAATCGCAAATTGACAAAGAAAATATTGCCGGTATTGATGAACTGAAAAGCGATTTGCAAATCAGCAAGCCCGAAATTATTGTTGAGGTAGACAAGGAGAAAATGCAGCGCGAGGGAATTTCGCTGGGCCAGGTGGGTTCTGAACTGCGCACAGCTTTATTCGGAAAAGAAGTATCTAAATTTCGCGATAAGAATGAAGATGCTCCTATTCAATTACGTTTAAGGGCTGAAGACAGACAGCAGGTTGAGCAATTGATGAACGTAAATATTTCGTTTATGGATATGAGCCTCGGCGCCTTCAGGCAGGTGCCTATATCGGCTATTGCCAATGTTCGTTACACCAATTCTATCAGCGTTATTAACCGCAAAAACCAGAAGCGTGTAATCACCCTCGCCTCTGACCTGTCGGGCGGCCATGCAGCCAACGAAATAATCCCGCAAATAGAACTCATTATTGCCAACATGGATATTCCCGAAGGCTATTCTATAAAAATGACCGGACAGGAAGAAGAAATGCAGGAAACCATGAGCTTCCTTATTCTTGCCTTTGGCGGTGCTTTTGCTTTGATGTTCCTGATATTGGTTACACAGTTTAACTCTATCATTAAACCGATGATAATTGCCACTACTGTGATATTCTCGTTAATCGGCGTTGCCATAGGATTTACCATTACGCATAAAACCCTTTCGGTTATTATGAACGGCGTGGGTATTTTTGCACTGGCCGGTATTGTTATCCGGAATGGAATCCTGTTACTTGAATTTATTGACGAATTGCGCGGCCGCGGCCTGGAAGTTTCAGAAGCTGTAGTTGAAGGCGGCGCCACGCGTATGACCCCCGTTATACTTACCGCATCAGCCGCCATACTGGGCCTTATACCATTAGCTATCGGGTTGAACATGGATTTTGAAACGCTGTTTACCCAGTTTAACCCGCACTTTTACCTGGGCGGCGATAACGTTGTGTTCTGGGGGCCGCTGGCCTGGACCATGATTTTCGGTTTATTAATGGCTACTTTCTTAACCCTGTTAGTGGTGCCTGCTATGTATATGCTGGGCTATAAAGTACGCGCGCGGTTGGAAAAATATGCACCGTGGGTGAGGTATTTATAAAATTAATCGTTCCGTTCCAGCAACGTCCAAAAGGCTATTTAATTTAAACCTTTGAGGTCGCAACCATTTTGAAAAGTGCCATCAGCGATAAATATTTTACATTCGTGTTAACTTATAAAGCTTATGCAGATTTCTAAAATTGAACTGAAGGAATATAATCAGTTTAAAAACGTTGTCTTTGATTTTACTTACCCCAAAGGGCATGCGGATGAAGGAAAGCCGCTAAAAAAGATATGTGTAATAGGTCAAAGCGGAACCGGCAAGACCTCGATGCTGAGATTGATTAAATATTTTGTATCCCGAAATAAACAAATTGGGCCAAACCTCCACCTTCCCTCAATTGTAAAGGGAAACGTATATTTCGAAATCTATCAAGGAGATATTTTTTCTCGAAAAACCAGTAATGGTATAAATATGCTTGTAGAATTAGCACTAAAAGGAGGAAAGAAATTACCCGCTGAGGAATATCTTAAAGAGACCGCAAAGTACGAGAATAGTAAACTGCCTTTACTTATTAATTATCCAGCCGAAGTGGTAAGAGGTAATATGAACAATGATAAATCTAAAAATGAAGAAGAAACTGTTGTAAAAATAAAAAGGAGGATAGAAGCGATAGAAATCCTTCAACCCAAGCAGATTGTTGACTTTGCGGTAGAAGAGATTGAAAAAATTAGTGATTTTGTTTTGAAAAAAATCAAAGAACATCGTGCTCAGGATCTATTGCATAAGCAGCAAATAGCGGATGTGGTGCTTAAAGAAGGTTCTGACCCTAAACAAATTTCAGTAGTTAATAAAAAATATGAAAAGTGGTTAAAGGAGAATGCAAATCCTTTAGAGAAACTTGCAAAAGAATGTTTAGATCCGATTTTGAACACTTTCGGATTAAGGGTAAAAACAAAAATGGATCTTGATTCCATTCTGGCTTTGGGAGACATTCAATTAGAAACGCTTCAAGGTGTAGAAGTACCAAGACCACTATGGAGCACCGGCACTAGGCACATTGTCGATTCTGCACTCCCCCTGTTTGAATTAAAACCTAAGGATGCCGTTATTTTAATGGATGAGCCTGAGAAATCATTATACCCCGATATGCAGGAAAAAATCATTGATTTCTATTGTGGTTTAGCCCCCAAATGTCAGTTTTTCTTTGCTACACATTCCCATATTGTTGCATCGGCATTTGACCCATGGGAAGTATTCCACTTAGAATATGATGAAGCAAGCAAACACGTTCAGTTGGTTCCCAATTATCATGGGGAAAAGCATATTGACAACTACGATTATTATCCTAAGTACTTGAGATGGGATTCTATTCTTATGAAAATGTTCAAAATTACTGATGAGGGTAATGAAGAGCGGAATAAACTATTAGTTAAGCAGGCTACAATAAACGATCAGTTAGAAAATATGATGAAAAACGGGAAGACAGAATCTGCTCAGTTTACAAAATTGAAAGAGGGGTATATTAGTCTGAAAAAGAAAACCGGTTGGAATGCAGAAAATAGATAAGAGCAAAAAGGTTGCCACTGCTTACCACACATGGTTGAAGTCTCTTAAAAACAAAAAGCAGCCGCCTTATAGTGCCACGTTCCGGTTTTATAAAGATGTGCTGATGAACCTGCTTATTTGTCAAAACGGGTTATGTGCATATACAGAAATGAGGCTTTTAAGTGAGGCTGATTTAAAAAAAGCACAAAAAGACTTTAAGAATGGGAGATACACCGGACTTCTCAGGGATATGCCATCCGATATTGAGCATTTTGATAGCAGGCTAAAAGAAAATTATGGATGGAAGTGGGATAATCTCTTCGCGGTATTTAGTACTATAAATCAGAAAGTAAAAAGAAGGGAGGAGCAAAAATTACTTGATAACGGCGAATCGGTGCATGAAATTCTAAAGCCTGATACAAAAAATTACGACCCTTTGGTTTTGCTTAAATACAATTCAAAAGAAAATATATTTTACCCTAATACCGAAGAGCTAACAGCATCAGAGATTAAGCAAGTACAGGAAATGATTATATGCCTTGGTTTAAACAATGGATATATAAAAATGAAGCGTGGCGACTACTTATCTGAATTAGCAACGCGGGAAAAATTCGGAGAAACAGTTACTCCAAACCAATTTATCACAGCTTGGACAATGGGAACAGCGGTTTAAGCACGCGCCATAGTCTCAAATTGCATTATCAGGCGCTTCGGGGTTTGTTTTCTATATTCGGGATGTGGCTGAGTTGAACGCAACAGAGTTTCGTATCTGTCTTATTAAAGGAATTGATAACCGATTTGTAGTTTGCAAAAAAAGGTTGTATACCGGTGTTAGTACTTCGCCGGTTTCCCGGTGTACATTTTGCCGGTAAGGTATATCATCTGAATAAAGGCTGTAGAACATACCGCCCCGGGCGCATTAAAATGATGCAGCTTTTCAATATTGGACCGGCCAATATTTCCATGCACTACATAACCGGTATCGTGTAACTGTTGGGCAACACTTTGGTCTTTCAGAATTTCATGTTTTTTGGGTTCCCAATCCATTCCGGATATTTTTCCGAAAGTAAACATAAATACCGGAAAATTAATCATTTCAACGGGCAAAAGAACAGTAAGGCCCCAGGCCGGTCTTGTTGGGAGAATAAGTTTATTTTCACTTTACAATGCATATTACCCGTTTATTAAGGTTAATGGTTATTGCCCTGTTTCCGGTATTCTTTTTATCAGCTTGTTACAGAGATAAGCATATGGAAAAGGCTATCGGCATTAATGAGGTTAAAGGCTACCTTAACCCGGCTAAAGAAAATTACAGGCCGCCTGACTGGGCATTTGAAAACTGCCGGGAACCTACTGATACCCTCAGGCAAAATCTACCTTATAGTTATGATGAAGCGATAAATATACTAAGGAGAATGTTTGTTCCTGTTGAGCAACAGGCAATTTCTGCGCAGGCCAAACATTATATTAAGGCCCTTATTTGCGCCGACTTTGTGTATGCAGCATTTAGTTATCATTATTTTGGAGACGATGCCGGTTTTGCCGGCGATACCATATTAAATCCCGGTTGGGATTCATTAACATTAAAGGAGTGTTATGATATTGGTAATAACAATTATAAGGGGCTGTATTGCTATGAGAGGGCCAGCTTTTATCTCCGGCTGGTAAAGGCTTTAACCGGAGTTAATGGAAAAATTATAAATAAAGTTAATGTTCATTCATTTCCGGTGCTGGCTATTGCAGATAGCTATGGGAATACGCGGCCTTATCTTGTAGATCCATACGACCCATTTGTAATTATACCGACCGGGGATAGCATAATTCCTGTATTTGACCAAAATATAAACCTGCCTGCTGAGGTTGATATTTACAGAACCCGCCGCGCATTTGGCCAAACCCGTCTGTTAGTGTCAAAACAAATGGTCTGCAATTTGCCGGTTAGGGGGCTTTTACCTCAGTATTGTTCCATTCCGGCATTCACGAAAGAATTGCTTTTGGGTTATTTGCAATCTCATCCCGCGGCTGACAGCTCGGTGATTGAACTGCCTTGGTTTGCCAATGGGTATGTACTAACTAACAGCGCCCGATATAAATACGCAATTAAAACCAATGGCAGGCCAGCGGGTGAGTTTTTTACTGCCGGACATTATCAGAAATATTATGGCAGGTAAATTAAGTAGCTTAATAAGGCAAAATATGGCCGGTTTACCGTAGTGTTTACAGAATATAGTTCAACCTAAAAAATAAGCAAACAGGTTGAAACCCTTTATTGACAGGGGTTTCAAGAAGAAACATTTTCCGCTTTTATATCTTTTGTCAAAGGCGGCTCCTACGGAGCGCAACGATATTTTATTGTGATACTACAAACAGACGGCTCCTCTGGAGCGTTTTGGGGAAGCTTATCCCGCGCAGGCACTCTGCGTTGCGGAGCAACCGCCTGTTTATAGAGAAAATGACAAATGACGTTGCGCTCCGGTTAGGAGCCGCCTTGACACTGTAAGTATATCCGGCACATTATAATGTGGGGCTGAGACGCAACAATAGCAATAGTTACAGGTGCTTTTTGCTATGATTAGGTTAACGCATATGCGATAGCTATCGGGGTCCCCTCTCCATCAAAAAACCAAACAGTGCAAAGTAATTTGATAGAGAGGGGAGAACCTTATAACACAGGCTGGCGTTTATTAAAATATGCCTGAAATAAACCGGTTCAACTTATCAATGGTTCAGGTATCCTTTTGAAAGCCACGAATATTTGGTTTGAAACCGGTCTGATGCTACTTCATCAAATAATTTTTTTGCTTCTTCTTTTTTGCCGTTTTCCCAATTGGTTTTTGCTACAAAGTATTTGGCAGCCTGTTGGATAAAACCATCGTTTGCTTTGAATAAACTCTCAAAATAAGGACTGGCCAGTTCTTTTTTGCCCTGCTTGTAAAGGGCGAAGGCGTAGTTTAAATACCATTGTTCTCTTTGCCCGCCCTCTAATTTGCATCTTCCCTCCCGCGTGGGTAAATCAAGGTCTAATAGCTGAATTGCAGCCGGGTAGTTTTTGATAGCGCAATAAAAGCTTCCGAATAACAAAAACGGTTCGCATTCAGTTTTAAATTGAGTAACCCCCCGCTGCAAAATGAGTACGCGATAGTACCGGGATATTTTGCTGTTGGTAGCTAGTTGCCTGTAATCATCCAATGTAAAAGGCACCCGTCCGTAAGGCAACAGCTTTTGCGCCAGTTGCAATTCGTCGTAATAGCTTTGTTCGGTGGCGCCGTCAATAAATTTGCGGAGTTGAGTATAATAACCGGTATCCATACGGGCAAACATCCATAGCCCTTTATAAAAATCAGCTTCAATTAAAGTGTCTTTTTCAGAATATCTTTTGAAGGTATTGTAGGCCTGGTCATAGTCCCCCAACTCGCTGTAAAGTGCTGCGGCGTTGATGAAGGAAGTTTGGTCTACGTCTTTTTCAGATAAGGTTGAGTCGAGATATTGCAGGCATTTGTTGAGTTCACCGGCGTAGAAATACTCATTAGCCATATCGCAGCGTAAACCGGCCAGGTTGGGAAACATATGGGCTATAAGGTCATAAACATGCATGGCATCGTCAAAGTGGCCACGTATTTTTAAGTTGCGGGCATACTCGGCATATAAGAAGGCATTCTCCTCGTTTTCGGTAATAATGCTTTGCATCTGTATCAATTGCCGTTCAAGTTCAACCGTGCGTAACGAAAGCGAGTATAAATTGCAGAGGCCTTTTTTAATATCTGTCCGGGTGGGGTCCAGTTCAATGCACTGTTTCCAGAGCTTGTCAATTTTTACGGAAGTATCAATAGGAATAATAGGAATAAAATAGCTTTCGTCAATAGCCGATGAATCAAAAATGGATTCAGCTTTTTCGGTATTGAAATGGCTTTTGGCGCCGCTTCCCCAGGCTTCGTTTAACAGCACGTTGCCCTTCATCATAATGGCATCAACGGTTTTGGGGTTTATTTTAAGGATGGAGTCGAGGTATTGGTCTGCCCCGGCAAATTGGTTGTGGGCTATGTAATCGGTGGCGGTGGAGATGATTGGTTGTTGGGCGGAGAGGGCGTGGGCGAATAGGGTAAGCAGGGTTATGAATGTGGCATTTGCTGTTTTCGCTAAGTGTGCCCGCCCCTTCCGTCCCCTATAGGGGAAACCAAAGCCGAATCCAGGCCCTGTGAGAAGAGTATGGATTCGGTTATTAAAATATGATAGTTTGATTTGCACCCTTTGAATTTAAGGACGCTTGTTACAATTAAGCATTTATCATTACCGGCATAACCAGCATTAATAAGTCTTCGCCTTCGTTTTTTTCGGTGGGGCGTAAAACGCCTGCGCGGGTTGGGGTTGAAAGTTCAATTTCGATATCGTTTGAATCCAATACACCCAGCATTTCTATCAGGAAACGTGCGTTGAAGGCAATGTCCATATCGCCACCTTCGTAGCTGCAACCTAATCTTTCGTTGGCTTCGTTGCTGAAGTCAAGATCCTGTGCAGATATTTTTAATTCGCTGCCGGCTATACTTAAAATAACCTGGTAGGTGGTTTTGTTTGAATAGATAGAAATACGCTTCATAGCGTTCTGAAACTCGAGGCGGTTGATGCCTAATTTGTTTGGGTTGTTTTGAGGGATTACCGCGTTGTAATCGGGATAGTTGGCGTCAATTAAACGGCATATCAAACGGGTGTTATCAAAACTGAAAAACGCATTTGATTTATTGTACGAAACATTAACGCCTGAATTGGTTGCGGGTAACGAACCTTTTAAAAGGCCCAATGCTTTTTTAGGCACAATAAACTGGGCAGCTTTAGCAGCTTTTACGTCGCTACGGTGTAATTTAACCAGCTTGTGTGCATCGGTTGATACGAAAGTGATTCCATCAGGCGATACCTGGAAAAGAACACCGGTCATGGCCGGGCGAAGGTCGTCGTTACTAACAGCAAATAATGTTTTTGCGATAGCGTTGCTTAATGCACCTGCAGGGATATTTATTTCGGTTACAGATTCAGGCTGCGGAATTTTTGGAAAGTCATCCGGGTTTTCGCCGGTTAATTTATACCGGCCGGTTTCAGAAGTTATTTCAACACCAAAGGTTTTTTCATCTACTTTAAAAGTAAGTGGCTGCTCAGGCAGGGTTTTTAAAGTATCCAATAATATCCTGGCTGGTATGGCTATGCGGCCGTTGTCTTTAGCTTCCACACTTAGCTCAGTGCTCATAGAGGTTTCAAGGTCAGTGGCAAAAACGCCTAATTTACCTGCTTTTATTTCAAACAGAAAATCTTCAAGAATCGGCAGCACAGAGTTTGAATTGATAACACCGCTGATGGTTTGCAGGCTTTTAAGCAGGGTAGTAGTGGATACGATAAACTTCATTTCGTTACTTTTAGTTGGAACAAATATAATTATCGCCCGAAATTAAAATTTACCTTCTTCTAACAGGGTATTTTTTTATTGTTCATAAAAAAGGAAGGCCGGAAAGGCCGGAATGCCGTATTTAACCGGGATTTAAGCCTTTTTGCCGTTATAAGCCAGCTAAAAGAATGGATTTTGAGAGAGCTTATTACATTTGCCTGCACATGAAAACTATTTCCAGGCTTATATCCTACATTTTTTACCCTTTGCTATTTCCTACCTACGGCACCCTGCTTATTTTGGGCTTAAACCCTAATATGTTCGGATATTTTGGCGAGCGGCTGCATTTTGTATGGCTGATTATTGTTTTTGCGCTCACTTTTATATTTCCTGCTGTTTGGATGTTAATGATGAAGGGGCTGGGTATGATAGACAGCCTGCATATGGAAACTTCAAGGGAACGCATTGTGCCTTTTGTTGCAGGCATTACTTTTTATTTATGGACCACGTGGATGTTTAAGGCCAACGTGCACATGAAAATACCTGCCAACCAACTTATTTTTTACATGATGCTTGGGGCCTGTATCTCTGTTTCGATAGCTTTTTTTATGAACATTTTTACCATGGTAAGCCTGCATACTTTAGGTGCGGGAAGTATTCTGGGCCTTGTTTTGATATTGGTAAGGTTCTCTACTTTCGACCTCAGGTTGTTGTTTGTAGCCGCTATTATACTGGCGGGAATTATTGGAACCGCGAGGTTGATTTTAAAAGCGCACACCGAATTGGAAGTTATTTCGGGTTATTTTATTGGTTTTGCCGGGCAGTTTCTGGCATTCAGCGTTATTTCAAAGTTTTTATAAATAAAGGGTATGTACAACACAGTAATTTTTAAGGTGGAAAACGGAATTTGCAGCATAACGCTGAACCGGCCTGATGTGTTTAATTCGTTCAATGAAGAGCTAAGCGCCGAGTTTATTGATGCATTAAAGAAAGCAGGAAAGGATGAAAATGTAAGGGTGGTAATTATATCGGGCCATGGCAAAGCGTTCTGCTCGGGCCAGGACCTGAAAGACATAAAAAACCATGAGGGCGAAAGAAGCCTGGCTGATTCGGTTTTAAGGAGGTACAACCCTATGATTTTGGCCATCCGCGACATGGCTAAACCCATTATCTGTAAACTGAACGGGGTTGCCGCCGGGGCAGGGGCCTCGCTGGCATTGGCTTGCGACATTATTATTGCTGCTGAAACCGCCACATTAATTGAGGTATTTGCCAATGTGGGGCTGGTGCCTGATTCGGGCTCGTCATTCTTTTTGCCGAGGCTGGTTGGATATAACAAGGCATTTGAGCTGATTACCCTGGCATCAAAAGTTTCGGCCAAAGAGGCGCAGGAACTGGGTATTATTTACAAGGTTGTAGCGGCTGAAGAGTTAGATGGGGCAGTGAATGAATTAGCCAGCCGCTATGCTGCCGGGCCTACCAAAACCTATGGCATGATTAAAAAAATGCTAAACAAAGCTTATACCGCCACCCTGCCTGAAATGCTGCAATATGAAGCTTACTGCCAGGAAATAGCCGGTAAGAGCGAAGATTACAAAGAGGGAGTAGCTGCCTTCACCGGGAAGAGGAAGCCACAGTTTAAAGGGAAGTAAAAAGGGAAGTGGACTAATAATCTACTAGCTCGTATTTATCTTCGTCCTTTTCTTTTGCTTTGCCGGTAAGCACAAGATTGTCAAGTACTATTCGTATATAACGTTTATTACTATTGTCGTATTTCTGAGAGAGAATATCGGCAATATCTTTTGTCTTAAAAGAGAAGGTCTTCCGGTGTTTTAATTCTTTCCATACTAACGTTAAAAAACCCTGAAAAATGAATTTAGTATTATCCTGTTCAGGCATTAAATTTATTTCGGAGTGTTGAAATAAGTAAACACCCTTTTCATTCATTTCCCAATCAGTTAAAACAGGCAATTGTTTGATTTCTTTAGGTATACTTGAGGTAAATTGAAAGCAGCAAATTGTTTTAAATCCATCGGAAATTTCATTAAAGCGTCGTCCGTATTCGTCAGTAATTTTAAGCAGCTTAATTTTGTAATCATGGTTCCATTCACCGCCAGAACCCGGTATAAAGATGTCAAAAGTACTGCCAACAGGATAAGTGTCAGAAGAATAACTCACAAAAAACCATTCGGTATTCGGCTTCTTTAGCTCTAAACCGGGAAATGTCCTTTTCAGAACGCGTGCAGATACCCTTCCTAATAACCGCAGCCTGCTTTTGGGCGTAATATCCATAGTAACGTGAATTTAAGTGTTTTTCAGCAATGGTTGAGCCAATTTGTAAAAATTCTCTATTTGCTCATCGGTAGGCTGGATTGTCATTTGTTTAAGACAGTCATCTATGTCTATTAAAACAGATGGAATGAAAATATTTAATTTCCTCAATATGGCTAAGGCCTCTTCGAGTGTAATGTATCCTTCACAAAATTTAGTAAGTTCAAAAGGTTTTATAGCAAACCCCAGCTCTTCTTCCACTTTAGCTTTTGTGTTTTTACCTTGAACAGGAACGGTGGCAAAATCTTTAGCCAGTCCGATGTATATAATCGCTGACCCTTTATGACGACAAAACCAGGCAAAAACCACTGCTTTGGCAGGATTATACGAGATGCTGGTAACTGGCATTTGTTGATTGACAGGATTACCTGGAAAACCAAGGGTAGTACCGCGAAAATAATATTCAGGCTTTTTCTTTTCCATCCAATAATGCAATTGCAGTTAATCTGTATAAGTTAATAGCCACAACATCAGCAAAATAAATTAAAGTTATTTGACAGCGATGCGAAAGTCTATCTCCAAAACAGGAATTGCTTTGGTTATATAAGCATGTCAAAAATAAAGCCTCAATCTTTCCGGTAAAGTACTTTGCCGCCATAAATAAGGGCGGCAGAAAGCAACAAAAATACACCGCCATCAACAGGCATTTCGGGCAGCAGGGAACCTGAAGAAATAGTTACGTGCCCTTCGGAATGGCCAATATATACGGCCAAAAGCAATACCAAAACCAATAAAACAGGTAAAAGTCCATTTGTCCTCATAAGCTATACATTATCCGCGAGTTTAAATGTACAACTTTTCTCTGGTCTGGCAAATTTAAATTCAGGTTTTAAATAAGTTAAATGCCCAGATGTTTACCGGGATTCCAGAAAAGTTTTTCAAAATCTACCACTTGGTGGTCCTTTACTTTTATGCCTTCTTTTTCTAAATTTTCCTGCATCGCTTCAGGAGGGTTAAAGTGATGCCTGCCTGTAAGCATGCCATTGCGGTTTATTACACGGTGTGCCGGCACGGGCGGCTTTTGTCCGTGGGCGCCGTTCATGGCATAGCCCACCAGGCGTGCCGATTTGGCGGTACCCAGGTATTTGGCAATCGCCCCATAGCTGGTAACCCTTCCTTTGGGTATTAAGCGCGCTACGGCGTATACATTCTCGAAAAATGAATACGCTTCATCTGGCTTTTTTACTTCAGGCAGTTTTGGGGGTGCTTGCTTTTTTTTAACCGGCTTTTTCATAGCTATAGTTGAAAAGCAAGATAATTAATTGTGCGGCCTTTTTCAAGATGTTGTTTTTCGTAGTAGGTTTTTATATCCAGCTCGTCAAAATCAAGTGGGGCAGCGTAAATATCTTCTTTATAATAAAGCGATTTGCAGCCAAATTCAAGGGCGCTTTGTTGGGTGTATTGAAACAGGGGAAGGTCGTCGGTTTTAAAATTGACTTTGGCGCCGGGTTTGGCAATGGTTTTATAGCGTTCTAAAAACTTAGGGGCACTTAACCTGCGTTTGGCATATTTAAGACCCGGAAAAGGGTCGGGGAAGGTTATCCAGATTTCATCTATCTCGTGTTCTGCAAAAAAATTGGTGATGTTTTCAATGCGCATGCGTACAAAAACCAGGTTATGGAGGCCGGCCTCTGTAGCCGTTTTTGAGCCGGTAAAAAGCCGCGCGCCTTTTGAATCGACACCGATAAAATTTTTATTGGGATATTTTTTGGCCAGGGCAACTGAGTAATCGCCTTTGCCACAGGCCAGTTCAACCACAATAGGGTTATTGTTTTTAAAAACTTCGCTGTTCCATTTGCCGCGGAGATCGATCTCTTTTCCCTCGTAATTTTTTAGCAGTGGATTGGTAAAATGTTCATTCTGAAAAACGTTGGTGAACGAATTAATACTACTGATTTTAAACATTTTGGCTTTGCCCATAATACACAATACTGCCTTTTATTTACGGAGGCAAATTTTAGAGGGCGAATATAGGGTTCTTGGGGAAAAATATGGAAAGGTAAGCCTTTGAACACCAGTGCACCTGGATTGTAAGAAAAGGCATTATTTTATTAATACTTTTACCCCGGTTTAAATTCAGCGATAGCCCTCAGGCCAAAAGATTAAGCAAATTGAGGCCCTTCCCCCGATACCGTCCGGATTTTAAATACCCGGCAAAAAGTTTAGTTTTACGCACTTGATGGCAACCATGGAAGAAAGAAATAATGACCAGGAATGGACCAAAATAATTAACCCTTCTGAAAGCCTTTTCCGGTTTAATTTTCGTGAACTGTGGCAGTATCGCGACCTTATAGTTCTTTTCGTAAAAAGAGATTTTGTTTCGGTTTACAAACAAACGGTGCTGGGCCCGCTGTGGCATATAATACAGCCCCTGTTTACAACCGTGGTTTTTGTAATACTGGGGTCGTTTGCCAAAATACCTACGGATGATGTACCCCGGATTTTGTTTTACCTGACCGGTATAGTTTTATGGAACTACTTTGCCTCGTGCCTTACCAAAACTTCCGGTACGTTTATTGGCAGTGCGCAGATATTTGGCAAGGTTTATTTTCCGAGGCTTACTGTTCCTATTTCCGTTATTGTTTCCAACCTCATCAGTTTCTTTTTGCAGTTTTTGCTTATAATCCCTTTTCTGATCTATTACAGAAGCAGTATCCATCCTAACTTATACATGCTTTCAATACCGCTTATTATTGTTGTAATTGCGATGATGGGTTTGGGTTTTGGCCTGGTGGTGTCATCCCTTACTATCAAATACCGTGACCTGGTATTTCTGATTGCATTTGGTGTTCAACTTGGCATGTATGTAACGCCTATTATTTATCCTTTGTCAATGGTACCAATAAAATACCAGTTGCTCATGTCGTTTAACCCAATCTCGTCAATTATTGAGATGTTCAGGTATGCTATGCTGGGGAAGGGCACCTTTACTCTTTTAAGTATAATATACAGTTGCGCCTTTTCAATAGTAATTCTGGTAACAGGAATTTTGTTTTTTAACCAGGCAGAAAGAAACTTTGTTGATACTGTTTAATAAGTTATGATGAGTATAGTTGTAAGGGCGGAGCATGTTTCAAAAACATATAAACTTGGTCAGATAGGGTCGGGTACCTTAAATGATGATGTGCAACGTTTACTGGCAAGAATAATGGGTAAAGAGGACCCCACTAAAAACGTACTTGACAAGCATGGCAATGAAACCATACATGTAGCCCTTAGTGATGTAAGTTTTGATGTAATTGAGGGTGAGGTTTTGGGGATTGTAGGTAAAAACGGAGCCGGTAAAAGTACCCTGCTAAAAATCCTTTCCGGTATAACATCCCCTACCAGTGGTTGTGTGAAAATGAGAGGCCGGGTGGCCAGTTTGCTGGAGGTGGGAACGGGTTTTCATCCGGAACTTTCGGGCAGAGAAAATATTTACCTGAACGGGGCCATTTTAGGTATGACCCGGAGTGAGGTAACCAGAAAGTTTGATGAAATAGTGGATTTTAGCGGGGTGGCTAAATTTATAGATACACCTGTAAAGAGATATAGCAGTGGCATGTATGTAAGACTTGCCTTTGCGGTAGCGGCCCATCTTGAACCCGAGATACTTATTGTGGATGAGGTGCTGGCTGTAGGAGATGCAGATTTTCAGAAAAAATGTATGGGGAAAATGAAAGAGGTTTCTGTTGGGCAGGGCAGAACGGTATTATTTGTGAGCCATAACCTGGCTGCGGTGCAAAACCTGTGCGGCAGAAGTATTTTTCTGAAAGGTGGTAAAGTAAATGCCATAGGCGCTACCAAAGAGGTTTTGAATAAATACCTGATGGATGATGCTAATAGTGTTATGGAAAGGGATTGGAACAATGATTGCCTTGCTGACACGGAATTTATAAAAATGAGGTACTCCCGGATACATATTCAAAATGATGACAGCGAATCTATCAGAGTGGGTACTCCTTTTTCGATTGAAGTAGCGATGGATGCGGATTTTACGAAAGAGGAGAATATTAATTTCAGTTTTAATCTTTACAATATCTATGGCCAGATCATCTTTAATTCCCTTTCGGAAACCTTTACCCATTTTAAGGGCTCATTGAAAGGAAGGATATTTGTGCCGGGCGATCTTTTGAATACAGGTATTTATAAGTTTTCAATTATGGTTTCGGCCGACCGGACCAAGAGTATGTTTTACCTGGAAGATGTTTTAACCTTTGAGGTTTTTGACGAAAGGGAAGCGGATGAAAAATGGTTTGGCGATTTGTCGGTAGTTTTAATTCGGCCCAAGCTTAGATGGGAAATATCTAACGGTGGGCTATTAATTTAAACTTTGGGAAATTAACTATTCTTGGAGTTCCGGATTTCTGGTGACCGGGCAGTTAATCGCAGCTTAAAGTTTCAAAGTATTTCTCTCTCTGCCCTGCGTTTAAACGGTTAATAGGAATTCGACTGATCGCTTATTAAATTATTCTTAACAAGATTAGTGATAAACGAAAGCTGTAGGCGCCCGGTCTGTTCAGGATACCGACCTTAAAATTTTGCGCAGATTTTTTAAGTAATTAAAGTAAGAGCGGACATCAAAATTTACCTTTTTTGGAGAAAAACACCGGTCAAATTTATTCCTGACTATTACATCGTTGAGTTATCGCCTTTATAAATGATAATTAAGCCGTGATAAAAGTGCATGCTGGTTATTTTGTTGCCAAAAGCTAAAGGAGCATTTTCCGGCTTCCACCAATCCCCGGAGTTTAATTCATCGGCCAAGGCCTTAAAATAATTCATCATGGTATTTGGATTCTGAAGATTGACGGGATCTCCTCCGAACCGGGGCCAATACGAAGTAACGGTATCTTCAACAACGTAAATTCCTCCGTCTTTTAAATGTTTAAACATGATTTTGAAGGTCTCAATAACATGTTCGTTCATATGGCTTCCGTCGTCAACGATAATATCCATTGATCCGACTTTATTTACAATTCCGTTCAAAAAGGCCTCATCAACCTGGCTACCTCTATAAATTTTTATTCTCCTTTCAGCATGTTGTTCTTTATCATGGATATCGACTCCGTGAATGATAGAATTGGGAAAGAAGCTTCTCCACATACGTAAAGAGTCGCCTCCATTTGTAGGGTGATCATACCCGCCGATACCAATCTCCATCACATTCATTTTCCTGTACCTTCTTTTTTCAAAATGAGTCTGATAATGCTGCGTATACCAATGGAAGCCCCACTTGTTTGTATCGTTGATTAAGGCCAGTTTGTTTAAATCATCAGAAAAAATGAACGAAGCTATTTTACGATAAAACGACCGGGCTTTTAAAAACCCTTCTGAGCTTAAATTATTTTTAATAATAGTCTTTAATTTATTGTCTACCATAGTTTATTTATTGATACTAGCAATGGTAAAAATATAAGAATGCGCGATAAAGCCTGAAGATTGGCGGATTATTTTTACGTTCATTGTTGTGATGATAATCATACACTTCAACTCAAAGAGTGGACTGGCAACATAAAATATAATAAAATAACGTTATTTACCTTAACATAAACGGCGTGATTAATTCTTTACAGATTGGTTTCCAGTGTTTTGATAGATGTTGAATTATATATAAAACTTTAGCAAATTTATTCACTCCAGACTAATGGCTTGACCTGTCAATTCCATTTCAAATCAATTATGTGATTCCCGCGACTAAACTTCTTTGAAAAGAGGAAAGATTTGATAGTTTTGCCATAACCAACAGATGAATATGAATTTGCAAGCTACTAAGTACATTGAATTACTTAAAAAGACTTTAACCGATTATCACCGTTATGAGATGGGGGAATTCAGGCCAATACCCAGCGATGAGCCGCGGCCAATGATTAAATTTATTGATAAACTGTTAAGAAGGCAAAAGGGCAGCTATTTTGTTGGCGTTAAAATTCCTTTTAATAAAGAAAACAGGATTAACGGCTGGGATTGGCCACCGCCTACATATGCCGATACGATGATTGGAATGCACCGGCTTAATAATATTGAGATGCTGGTAAACGATATCATTACAAATAATATTCCGGGAGATTTGGTTGAGGCCGGTGTATGGAGAGGTGGATCGGTTATTTTTATGAAGGCACTTTTGGAGATAAATGAGGTACGGGATCGTACTGTATGGGTTGTGGATTCTTTTGCAGGCCTGCCTAAACCCAATCTGGAAAAGTACCCGGAGGATAAAAATGATACGAATTATTTATATAACGAACTTGCTATATCGATTGAAACGGTAAAGCATAATTTTGAGAAGTACGACCTGCTTGATGATAATGTGAAGTTTTTGAAAGGTTGGTTTAGCGAAACACTACCCAATGCCCCGATTAAAAATGTTGCATTAGCGAGATTGGATGGTGATATGTACGAATCTACAATTGACGCTTTGAACGGGTTATATCCTAAAATTGTTAAGGGTGGCTATATCATCATTGATGATTATAACAACAAAGTGTTGGGTTGCAAAGCAGCAGTACAGGACTATAGAAAGCAACATAATATTACAGATGAAATTATAGAGATTGACTGGACCGGTGTTTATTGGAAAAAAACGACCTGATTATTCCGCACCATTAAATTCCTGATTTCGTTTTTTGTGGCAGGAGCGGAATCACTTAATATCCCTGGCGTTTATAAGCACAACTTTGTTATTGCGCATAACTACCAGTTTGCGGTTTTGGGCCTTAGCCTCTTTAAGGAATTTTTTGGAGGAGAGGATAATTCCACGTTTTACTTTTTCCATTAAATCTTCCCGGTCTTGATTACTCATAGCTATTGATTTCGTCCCAAAGTGTGAAGTTATTAATCATTATTTTCCCGGCTTTCTTTTCGGCAACAAAAATAACGCTTTCTGAGGAGTTATCAATGACCAACCAATCCGTTGCTAATGGTAAATAAATGGCAATAAGGTTTTTCAGGCCACGTATAAACCTTCTTTCAATTACATTTTCGGGTATATTATGTCCGCCTTCTTTTACCCTCTGGTTAACACGTCTTTTTGCCTCGTTTACGTTTTGCATATAAACAAAGAGTAAAAATATCTGATAACCATTTTTCTGTAGTTCTTTAAAAAGCGGAGCATAGCTACGGGTTGATAGCGTTGTTTCTATGGCAAAATTCTTTTGTTCTGCAATCAATTCGTCAATTCTTTGAAGCATAATTCTTCCCGCACTAAATGCTACTCCTTCAGGATTGAAAGGGGAGAGCCCACGCGCAATTTCATCTGCATTTACAAATTCAATAACCCCCAGATGTCCGGGCAAAAGATTTTTGCTGAGCGTTGTTTTACCCGCTCCGTTGCAACCGGCAATAACATATAGGGTTGGCATTTAAGTTTGTTTTTTAATTAACCCCATACTTCTTCATAAACTTCTCGCTCAAAGCCTTCTGCTTATTGCCGAGGTCAATTTTACGGCCGCTGATGTAGGCCTGTTCAATATTAGACGTTTTCATGTCCAGTACATCGCCGGTTGAAACAATGAGAGAAGCATCCTTGCCCCTTTCAAGTGTGCCGATTTGTTTATCGAGGTTCAGGATTTTTGCGGGGTTGCGGGTAATGGCCTGCAGGGCTTCTTCTTTGCTAAGGCCGTAGGCTGATGCGGTGCCTGCCTCAAACATCAGATTGCGCTCCTGCCAGAATGCGCCTATGCTGATGCAGTACAACACACCTGCCTTTTGCAGTATGGCCGGTGTTTTGTAGGGCTGTTGAATGTCTTCGTCCTCGTAAGTTGGCAGGTCGTGGCATTTGCTCAGAATGACAGGTATTTTTTTCTGCGCCAGCACATCGGCAATCATATATGAATCTTTGGCGCCTACCAAAACAATATTTACGCCTAACTCTTCTGCAAATGCAATTGCGTTTTGAATTTCTTTAACGTAGTAGACCTTTACATACAGGTTTTTGCTTTTATCAAACAGGCCTTTCATGGCTTCAAAACCGAGGTTTGTTTTTTCGTGGGCGCCTGCTTCGAAATAGCTTTTGGCATCTTTAAAATACGCTTTCAGGCCATCCAGTTCTTTGTCGTAATCTTTGTTTATTTCAAATTCCTGCGGCTCGGCCCACCAGCTTTTTACCTTAAACATAGAAGGCCAGTTGATGAATACACCGTCTTCATTTTTTACAGCGGCATCTTCCCAGTTCCAGGCATCCAGCTGAACCACGGCACTGGTGCCTGAAACGTAGCCGCCTTGCGGGGCCACCTGTGCGTATAAAACGCCATTGCTTCGTAACGTAGGCGTTACCCGACTATCGGTGTTATAAGAAACGATGGCCTTTACGTTGGGGTTGAACTGGCCTACTTCGGCATTATCGTTGGCAGCACGCACGGCCTCTATTTCACTTAACCCTATAATGGTATTGGTTGAAATAATGCCGGGGTAAATATGTTTACCGGTGCAGTCAATTATCCTGCCTGAATTGGTATCTGGTTTTGTAACAGGATTTTCTTCGAGGTAAAAGATTTTGCCATTATCAAAACCGATGGTGGCGTTTTGTAATACCTTACCGGTGCCTGTGTGGATAGTAGCATTGGTAAGATATATTCTGCCTTCCTGTGGCGGGGCCGGTGAGGGCACATCGGGGGCCTGGGCAAATACTGAGATGCTTAGGCTAAGCAAAATAATGAAAGCCAAAGCTTTTGAATATGTTACAATATATTTCATCGTTTCTATTTGTATTTATTTTTTGGATTTTAAGTCCTCTTTTATTTTTTCCACTACTTCCCTTGCATCATGATAAACACCGTTACCCGTTTCTTCCTTTTTAATTCTTAGCATTAGCTTTTGCTTTATTTCTTCCCGGGAGCATCCTTTTATCTCACCATTTTCATACTGCTTTTCCTGCAGATCTAAAACTCTTTTTTCTGCATCAGTTAATTCAAAACTTTCATTTGTCGAATCCATAAGTTATGTTTTTAAAACCTTTTGCTAACTTAATTCTCATCCCCAATAGTCATCCCGTTTTTGCCCTTTGGCGTGGGTTGCTGTATAGATGCACCTGCGCTTTTATCATCCAGCATTTTTTGTATCAGGCGGGCGCGTTCTTTGCGTATTTCATCGTGTTTTTGTGCATCGCGTTCGCTATCGTAAAGGCGCATGCCGTCAACAAAGGTTTGTTCAACGCGTGCGTAGATGGAAAGCGGATTATCGCTCCATATTACGATGTCGGCATCCTTACCGGTTTTAATGGAGCCCATGTGGCTATCCAGGTGTAGCATTTTGGCGGGGTTAAGGGTGCATAGTTTCCAGGCTTCTATCTCACTCAGCCCACCGTATTTAATGGATTTGGCGGCTTCCTGATTTAAGCGGCGGCCCATTTCGGCATCGTCAGAGTTTACGGCGGTTGTTACGCCTACTTTGGTAAGTATGGCCGCGTTGTATGGTATGGCATCTATTACTTCGTATTTATAAGCCCACCAGTCGGCGAAGGTAGAGGCGTAAATGCCGTGGGCTTTTATTTTATCGGCAACCTTGTAGCCCTCCAGTATATGGGTAAAAGTGTTTATTTTAAATCCGAAGGTATCGGAAACGTGCATCAGCATATTAATTTCGCTTTGCACATAGCTGTGGCAGGTAATAAAGCGTTTGCCTTTTAATATTTCAAGCAGGGCATCCAGCTCAAGGTCGCGGCGCACGGGGGTTTTGGCGGCCAGGGCTTTGCCATATTCGCGGGCCTTGGTAAAGTAGTTGTAGTAGGTTTGCTCAACACCCATGCGGGTTTGGGGGTAACGCACCACGGCGCGGTCGCCCCAGTTAGATTGCTTTACGTTTTCGCCCAAGGCAAATTTGATAAAGCCATCGGCCCCTTCAATTTTCATTTTTTCAGGGGCAAATCCCCAGCGCAGTTTTACCAGGCCGCTTTGTCCGCCAATAGGATTGGCCGAGCCGTGTAATAATTGCGAGGCCACTACCCCGCCGCTTAACTGGCGGTATATATCAATATCAGTTGCGTTTACCACATCGCCAATGCGCACCTCGGCGCTGCTGGCTTCGCTGCCTTCATTTACCCCGTAGCTGATAGCAATGTGCGAGTGTTCATCAATAATGCCACTGGTTACATATTTACCGGTAGCGTCCAGCACTTTGCAATCAGCACATGAAAGGTTTTTTCCTATCAGCGTTATTTTGCCACTGCGAATAACCACGTCTTCAACAAGATTGCCATCTGCTTCGTTGGTCCAAACCATGCCGTTTTTAATCAGCAGGTTTTCGGGTTTGGGTGTTTCTTCATTGCCATAGGCGTTAAAAGGATAAAGCACTTTGCCCAGCTTACTGAGGTTAACGGCGGTGGAATCTTTTTTAGGTTTCGAAGTGTCGGCATCGGGGCCTTTGGTTTGTGTGGCACTCCAGCTTATCCAGTCGCCATTGGCAAGTTGGCCCTTGCCCCGCCAGTTTTTGAACGTTGAATCTATAGTTCCGGTAAGGAATATTTTATTCAATTCCTTTTTCTTTTCGGGATTGAACGACAAAGTAATATCGTTGCCTTTATAGGTTAGTTTTACTTCGGGTTTAACGGAATCGGTAATGATTACAATTGCCTTTGGGGCAGCATCATCACCGGTAAGCTTTAAGGTGTATGCGGAACTGTTACTGAAAGTAAGTGAGTAAGTGCCACGGATATCTTTAGGGGCGAAAGCTTTTATTTCGTAACGTTTTCCCTGAATCCAGTTTTCGTTAATGTCACATTTTTCATCGAAAAGCGGTTTTGAGGTGATAATGAAATTGGCCAGCTTGCCCGGTTCAAGCGAACCTACCTTATCGGTAATATTTAAAAACTCAGCAGGGTTTTGGGTGATAGATTTTAGTGCGGTTACTGAATCTAAACCATACTTTACAGCTTTGCGCAGGTTGGGCAAAAAGTCGTCTTTCTTTTCAAGGTCGGCGGGGGTTAGGGCAAACTCAATGCCTGCTTTTGCCAGTGCTGCCGGATTGGTTGGCGCCAACTCCCAATGCTTCATTTCCTCTAATGATACCCAAATTGCTTTGTAAGGGTCTTCTACATCATACGCCTTGGGGAAATTAAGCGAGGTAATAAGGCGGGCTTTGGTATTTTTTATTTCGTCAATACGCTGGTATTCTGTGCCATTGCCTTTAATGATATACTGAACGCCGAATTCGCGGGCAATTTTATCGGCCCGTAAAATATTTTGCCAGTCGTAACTGGCATCAAATATCTGGGGTAAGGATTGGGTATTGTTCCATGCTTCAAGCGACAGATTGTATTCTTTTTTATCTTTTAAATTTTTATACCATTCGGCATCGTAATAGGTTTGGCGTAATAAAGCAATAATACCCATGAGTGATTCGGGGTAATCCTGCGTGCTGGTTCCTTTATTGAATGAATAATGGGCACTGGCATCGGCTTTTACAACCAGGTTATTTTCTTTATCGCTGGCCAGCGTTACGGCTGCGCCGGTGCCACGGGCAATGCCGTCTTTGTTGTGGGTAAGCACGGTGCCGAAGCCAAGTTTGCGCAGCTCATCAGCTTTTTTATCGTCGGCAATAAAGTTTTTAATAGCACTGTAATCGGCGTGTATGGCCTGGTTCCACCCATAAGCGCCTTTGGTATTGGTTTCCATTTGAGGGCCACCGTTGCCGCCTTGTTTTTTAGGGTCGGGCAGGCCGTAACTGCTATAGATGTCAATAAAAGAAGGGTAAATAAATTTGCCCTTCATATCATGCACAATGGCCCCTTTGGGTATAGCAACATCAGCGCCTGCTTCAACCACTTTGCCATCGCGGATTAAAAGGGTGGCGTCTTCAATTTTGGTGTTGTAGGTTTTAAAGAGGGTGGCATGGATAAAGGCATGCACGCCTTCGCGGAAATCATCGGGGCCGTTGCGGTGAAAAGTGGCTTCCTGGCTAAACAAGGATGTTTGAACCAGGAGTATAAGCCCAACCAGCAAGGGCCTGAAAAAATGCAGCATGAGAAAAATTTTAGGAAGCGTGAAATTAGGATAAATTTATACCATCGGAAGTCAGGTTTTTGAATATTGATTATTCCCCCATCGATGGTATATGCCGGATGGGTTCAAAAACACAACAGTTTTCGGCATAAGCATGGATAAATGGATAGCATTTAATGGCGCGCAGGGTTATTATAAAACCGAAGGAAAAGGCAAGGTTGTTATGCTGGTGCATGGTTTTATTGAAGACGGCAGTATGTGGGATGGCATGTTAGCCGGCCTGAAGAAAAACTACCAGGTAATAGTACCCGACCTGCCCGGATTTGGTAAATCGGTTTTGACTGGCGGTGAGTTAAGCATGGAGTACTATGCTGAGTATTTATATGCTATTTTGAAGGCTGAGAAGGTGGGTAAGCTGATATTGCTGGGCCACTCGATGGGTGGTTATGTAGCCTTAAATTTTGCAGAGAAATACGGGCCCATGCTGGCCGGTTTTGGTTTGGTAAACTCGCATTGTTTTGAAGATACCCCGCTGAAAAAAGAGAACCGCCTTAAAGGGATTGAGTTTATAAAGCGAAACGGCACGGAGTTATTTGTGCGGGAGTTATATAACAGTATTTTTAACGAGGGCTTTAAAAAACAGCACAGAAAACTGATTGATGCCTTGATTGAAAATGCCCAAAAATACGCGCCTGAAGCGGTAATGAAGGCCAATGCTGCCATGATGAACCGGAAAGATAAAAGTGAGGTGCTGAAAAATGCGCAGGTGCCGGTGTTGTTTATAAACGGCGAGGAGGACGAAGCCGCTCCGGTAGCCTATACCCTAAAACAGGCCTCATACCCGGCCATTGCCGATTTTAATTTGTTTGAGCAATGTAAACACATGAGTGTGTTTGAGCGCAAAGCCGAAACGCTGAAAATTATAGCTGCTTTTTGCAAAAGGACTTTCAAATAAAGTATGGTGCTTTTGTTTCACTAAACGGCACACGCAACCAACCGTGGCTAAATAACCTCTGACTTTAAAGGATTATTACGGCTGCCGGCCAATGGGAATAATAGCGAATATGCTTTTACGGGGTTGGGCGGTCCGGGGATTAATTTAACAAATGGGCCAAACGGGCCTGGCTATCAGGGTGGGCATGCGGCAATTTGGGCAAACGGGTTATCTTCGCAAACCACTGCAAATACAGACATGAAAAAAATATTCCTTATTATCCTTTGTTTTATGGCAATTTACTCTGCAAAATGTTCGCATATTGTTGGGGGTGAATTGTTTTATGACTGCACGGGCAATAACGTTTATTCTGTTACGCTGAAGCTTTACCGTGATTGTAACTGCCAGAATTGTGCCCAATATGGCAACCCTGAATATGTGAGCATTTTTGACGGAGCGGGCAATCTTTATACCCAGTTAGCCCTGCCCCTGCCACCGGTAGATACACTTCAGGCTACCTATTCAAGTTCGTGCCAGCAGCCTTCGACGTCGTGTATTGAGGAGGCCGATTATAACGGCACCGTTATGCTGCCGGGTAATGCTACCGGCTACACCATAGTATATCAAAGATGTTGCCGTACCAATGCTGTGTTAAACCTTGCTACCGGTCAGGGGGCTACTTTTACCTGCGAAGTGCCACCCGGTTCTCTGGCATCCTGTAATAATTCGGCCCGGTTTAATGGCCTGCCTCCGCTTAATATATGCCTTAATTCACCTTTGTCTATTGATTGTTCAGCCACTGATCCGGATGGCGATTCGCTGGTATATAGTTTGTGCGACCCTTACAGTGGTGCCTCAGCCACCTGCCCTGACCCGTCACCCAATGGAACTGCAGGCACCGGTTGTTCTACTGTACCCACTCCCCCGCCGTATACATCCGCTCTTTATCTGTCTCCGTACAGTGCTGCTAATTTTACCAATAGTCCATCTACGGCCAGTGACCTGGCCATTGACCCTGTGTACGGTTTGCTGACCGGAACGCCCAACAACATCGGCATTTATGATATTACTATTTGTGTAAGCGAATACCGTAACGGGCAATTGCTGAACGTTTTGCGGCGCGATTTTATGATTACCGTAGCACAATGTGATATACCTATTGCCTCGGTTCCCATTGTGTCTATTAACCATGGTGTGGGTGTTTATACCATTGACTGTAAAAGCCTGACCGTTAATTTTATCAATACCTCTACTAACCCTAACCAAACGCCCCTTAGTTATGCATGGAATTTTGGGGTGCCAGGCTCAACTACCGATACCTCAAGTCTTTCTTCTCCATCGTTTACATATGCTGATACGGGCACTTACCTGGCCCAGTTGGTTGTAGGTGCAGCGAATCCGACCGGGAGTGGAATGTGTACCGATACCACTACAGCTTATGTATATCTTTACCCAACGCTTAATACAGCGTTTACTGCGCCTTCCAGGTGCCTTGATTCAACTATCGCGTTTGTGGACCAGAGCACCTCAACTTCGGGGCAAATCAACAGTTGGATATGGAATTTTGGCGATGGCACCGGTTCTAACCAGCAAAACCCTACGCATAACTACACGGCTGCGGGAACGTTTCCGGTAACACTTATCAGCGATAACGCACGGGGGTGCAAAGATACGGCCACTAAGCTGATAACTGTTTACCCCAAACCCGCAGCCTCTTTTACTGCCGATACGGTTTTATGCGCCACTGCGGCAGATGTTTTTACCAATACCTCAACCGGTAATGTAGCCTCGTATTACTGGAATTTTGGCCCGGGGGGCACCAGTACCCTTGCCAGCCCTACCCATGTTTATAATAGTGCCGGAAACTATACTGCAACTTTAATTGATATATCGCCGAATGGATGTAAGGACACTACCAGCGATAACATTGTGGTAAATCCGCTGCCGGTTGTTACTACCTCTGGTAATGTTGCCATCTGTCCGTTTGCTTCAACCCAACTTTCGGCCAGCGGGGGTGTAACTTATTTATGGACCCCGGCCACAGGGTTAAGCGACTCAGCCATTTCAAACCCTGTAGCTGCGCCGCCACCGCCAAATACAACTACTTATATTGTTACTGTTACTTCGGCTCAAAATTGTTCCAGTACGTCCGGCTTAACGGTTTCGTTTTTTCCGGTTCCACATGCCAATGCGGGTATAGATACTTCGGTTTGTTTGAACCCCAGTATTTTTCATGACAGCGTGTTGTTGAACCCGAGCGGGGGGGTTAGTTACCAATGGAGCCCGGCAACCGGGTTGTCTAACCCTAATATTGCCAACCCATTGGCCAAGCCTACAGCGAATACTACCTATACCGTTACCGCTACCGACGTTAATGGATGTACGGCCAGCGATTCAATGACTGTTTTTGTACTAAACCCGGCACTGCGGTTGATTGTGCAGGACACAGTAAGTATTTGCCAGCGCGATACGGCTTATGCCACTATCCTTAATCAGGGTTCGTCGGGTTATGTTTGGACCCCATCGAATTATCTTACGGATGATACCTCGTGGAACACCGGATTTTACCCTCAGGTTACCACTACTTTTACACTGGACGTAACCAACTGGTGTTATATTAAAAGCCAGTCGATTGTGATTGTGGTGTTTCCGATTCCTCAACTGGGGCTACCGGCGGTTGATTCAGTATGCATAGGCAGTTCGTACCAGTTTAATGCGCAGGATGCGCTTACTTACCAATGGAACCCCGACCCCACACTTAGCAGTACCACTATTGCCAACCCGGTGGCCACCCCTACCGTAACTACTAAATACATTGTTACCGGCATTAACCAGAACGGCTGTGTAAATAAGGATTCCACCTTACTGTTTGTTTACGAACCATCCACCATTTTGGTATTTCCGGCGGATACCCCTTTTATTTGCCAGGGAACGCCTGCGCCACTGCGCGCTATTGGTGCATACAGTTATGTTTGGACACCGGCCTCCACGCTCAGCAATGCCAATACAGCTAACCCAACTGCCACACCAACCGTTACTACACAATATAACGTTGTTGCTACCAACATACACGGTTGCAAAACGGATGACTCGCTGGTGATTACTGTGCAGATGCCTGTAACGGCCAGCACCCAAAGCCCTTTTGTTGCCTGCGAAGGTATACCGGTGCATTTATTTGCTTCAGGTGGGCCGTTTTATTCGTGGTCGCCTTCGGCGGGGTTGAATGATACAACAACGAATGACCCGTTTGCGTTGCCGGATTCAACAACCAGTTACACGGTGAAAGTTTTTAATGATTGCTTTAGCAGTACTGCAGTTGCCGTGGTTGAAATTCACCCGCTGCCGGTGGTTGATGCAGGGCCTGATACAACTATCTGGCGGGATACGTATGCCGAATTACACGGTACGGCTAATACTGATACTTTTTTCTGGAACCCGAGCATTGGTGTTGAAAATGCTGCCAGCTTAAACACCAATGCATACCCGCAGCAAACAAGCTGGTATTATCTTTTTGCCATTGACCAATATGGCTGCCAGAATAAAGACTCGGTGCTGATTACCGTGATATCGCATACCGAATTGCTGATACCGACGGCTTTTTCGCCGAATGGGGATGGGGTAAATGATGTGTTTAAGATAGTACGCACCCTTAACATTGCAAGCCTTACCGAGTTTGCCGTGTTTGACCGCTGGGGCGAAAAAGTATTTTCAACCGATAACATAGACCAGGGTTGGGACGGTACCCGCAATGGGCAGCCTTCGCCACTGGGGGTTTATGCCTGGATAGTGATTGCCCAAACCAAAGACGGACAGGAGGTTACTAAGAAGGGGAATGTTACGTTGATTAGGTAATTGCTACGTTGAGTGTAAAACATTCATCCTTTCGAAATTGTGAGGTACCAAGTCGGAGAACGGGGGAAATAAACAAGGGATGATTTAACTGGTTCCCTTCATGCGTTCTGTTGTTATATCATCTTTATACTTCTTAATGCGCTCGAGAAACCGAGTGTAAACCGGCTTTAAATCAGATAGCGTTGAGTATTTGTTCCAAATATATTTTTTATCAGGATTTTGCTTAATACCGGGAAGCATTGCGGCTGTATCTGCAACAAAATTATAATTGAGTTCTATGGGCAACT
>Ga0182013_10000725_pt1 | contig 45717 bp, 30 predicted proteins | sample 612S2MmetaG_FD_120487 | JGI IMG/M metagenome (GOLD analysis project Ga0182013, IMG submission 120487) | Permafrost microbial communities from Stordalen Mire, Sweden - 612S2M metaG | ecosystem: Environmental > Terrestrial > Soil > Wetlands > Permafrost | place: Sweden: Stordalen | collected... | reverse complement strand
CATCTGGTGAACTGGCTGAAGTCAATGCAAACCCGTACGCAGCCAAACGCCACCGTCGACCACGGATTCTCGCATTCGCTTGTCTGCATCATGGCAGCACAATCGTATTGGAGTGGCAGGAAGTTGTACTGGGATCCGCGAAACGAAGAGATCGTCGATCATCCAGTCGGGGATCACGCTGTCTAATCGAAGCGATGGCCCTCCGGGTGCTCTCAAAGTCTCCTGGTGGCGGCTGTTCGCCGCCAGTTTGCGATCCGTCGTCCATGAGACTGACCAACAGCACAAACTTCGAACGCACATGACATAGGTTCGATCGCGGTTCCTGCAACCATCAATGATGCAGCATCTGTTCAGTAGCTTCGGTGAGCGAGGTATCGGAATGAGCGAGACGCGATGAATTCAGTGAATGTAACTCAACAAACAGGCAAGCCACCCAAGTCTCGCAGCAAAGGACGGGTGCGATGGTGGATCGTTTGGACGCTTTTCTTTTCCACGGTGACCAATTACATCAGCCGTCAGACGTTCTCCGTTTTAGCGCCTCTAATTACGGCACAATACCATCTAACGCATACGGACCTGGCCAAGATTCTTGGTGCGTTTCAGATCTCATATGCGGTCACCTGGCTTCTCGGCGGCATCTTTCTTGACGCGGTGGGAACGCGGCTGGGGCTTGCTCTTGCCGTGGTCTTCTGGTCTCTCATCAACATTCTCACTGGTTTTGCCACATCGGTCTTCGGCTTCGCATCCTTTCGATTTCTCCTGGGAATTGGAGAGGGTTTCAACTGGCCCGGAGCCAGCAAAACGGTTGCCGAGTGGTTCCCCAGTGAGGAACGCAGCCTCGCCGTGGCCATTTTCGACAGTGGATCGAGTGTGGGCGGAGCCGTGGCTGCTTTGACAATTCCCCTCATCGCACTGGCCTTTGGCTGGCGCTCCGCATTCGTCTTTTCAGGTGTCCTCGGCTTTGTTTGGCTGCTGATGTGGTTGCGCGTCTACCATCCGCTGGATCGTCATCCACGCGTAACGGCGGAGGAGGTTGCATTCATCCGCGCTGGTCAGGATGCACCTTCCATCTCTGCGGAGCGCGGTGTGCAGCGCTGGCTCAAACTAGCTCGCGACCGTAATGTGTGGGGCATCGTTCTGGGCCGCGCACTCACCGATCCCATCTGGTGGTTCTACGTTTTCTGGCTTCCCCAGTACCTGAGCGATGCGCGTGGATTCAGCTTGCAGCGAATCGCCTTCTTTGCCTGGATGCCCTTTATCGCTGCCGATCTCGGTAACTTCACAGGTGGTTGGATTTCAGGCTATTGCATTCGCCGCGGCGTCTCTGTACTCCGCGCCCGCACCTGGGTATGTGCCGTAAGTTGTCTTCCGATTCTTGCAGGCATTCCCGCTGCCAGCGTGCATAGCGTTTATTTTGCGTTGGGATTGATCTGCTTTGCCCTATGGGGTTACGCCAGTTGGTCCACCATGGGCCTCACTCTGCCCTCGGACCTGTTTCCCCAGGATGTTGTGGCAACCGTTACAGGTCTGAGCGGACTGGCGGCAGGTCTGGTCGGCGCGGTCTTCACGTTCGCAGTCGGGATTCTGGTCGATCGCTTTTCCTACGGGCCTGCGTTTCTGGTTGCGGGATTGCTGCCTCTTTTCGCAACCGGATGCTTATTGTTTCTGGTCCGCGCTCCGAACAAATCTTCCAGATCCAGTGTGCCGCTCACAACGTGAGCCGGCGCCCAGCCTGAATTCCGGATCTTCGAAAATCAGCCAATCCGCAACCAGATCGCTCCCAAGGTCGAAGCGCATCCGTTTGACAGCGAACCGTGATTCAAAAAAGCGCACCGCCGCCTGCAAAATTGGAATAGATCCGTAACACTTGCGCTTCTTGCTGGCAACATGTTCAACGAGAGCCCGTCATCATGCTCTCACAATGAGATCCTCCATTGGAGATGGAAGTTATGGAGCTCACTTGCCTGACCAACATGCATCGCATAGCGCAAACTGTACTTTGCTTTTCCTGCGTGATCCTTCCACTTGCGGTTTCCGCCCAGGACGACCCGATGCATCTGCGCGTAAACGTCGTCCTGGTTCAGTTCAATGTGGCCGTGACTGATGACAAGGGGAACTATGTGACTGGCCTTCGTCCTGAAGACTTCTGCATCACCGAAGACACGCGCCCGCAGAATCCGTGGACGATCTTTCTGAAGCCAATACGAACGCGGAACCAAGATAACATTCCGCTATTTAGTCGATTGTGCTGTGTCCCTTAAACCTTCAAGTTTGCCTAATAAGGACACTCTCTCCGGCTGCCTGAATCTGGCCTGAAGAAACTGAATTACTTCATCCAGCGTGGGAATCGCCTCCCATCCCCGATGCTTGCCTCCGCCTGCAATGGCCTTGAGTGCGGCGGCAGCGGAAGCAAACGGGATGGCCTCCTCTACGGCGAGTCCCCGCGCCACCGCCAGGGCGAAAGCGCCATGAAACGTATCTCCACATCCATTTGTATCGAAGGCATCGACCTCGAAAGCCGGGAAATGCCGCACCCCCGGGGCTGTCTTTGTGCTCAAATAGCAGCCTTCGGCGCCCGCCGTCACCACCGTGGCCCGCCGCTGTGTTCGTGCCAGGAACGCACAGGAATTCCGCGGGTCCGGGGCGTCGCTGGCCCAGGCTGCGAAGGCCTTGGGGACAACCAGATAATCTGACAGCTCTGCCAGACTCTTTGAGGACTCAGTCTGACCCTCAATATCTCCTAGTATCGGTACCCCCAGCTTGTGAGCTTTCACTGCTACCGCTTCCAGGGATGGCTCGGTGATGTGGTCCAGCAGAATCATGGCCGCCGATTGAATCAGGGAGTCGGGCAGATCGTTTGCGCCAACTACCCGGTACAGCGCCGGGTCGTAGAACACATTGCGATGTCCCAACCCGTCCACCACAATGAAGCTGTGGTACGGGCCGCCCGCTGGATCATGCAGAATATGCGAGATATCGGCTCCATGGCTTTCTAGCGCGGACCGGATATATTTCGAAAGCTCATTGTCTCCAAAGCGTGCGACGTAGGCCGCGCGCCCTCCCAGCGTTCCTACCGTGGCAATCGCCGTGCACGCAGGACCGCCGCCCTGGCGTATGCTGCTGTGAACCGGTATCTTGCAATCCACTTGCGGAAAAGCCGAAACGTAGCATAGATCGTCTACGGCCGCGATCCCTGCTCCGAGTACGTCGTACGGTTTATTCATGGATGCTTTCCGTCAATCGAGCCATCAGTAGTTTGCAAATGTTGAAGTTAGTTCCAGGTCCTGATCGAGACTGCGGCGTGAAGGTATTCCCATCTCCTGGAGCCTCGCGTGATAGGCCTTCACCGCTTCTACAGGCTTGATTTGATCGTCCGCCACAAGTCGCAAGTACTCAACGAACGATAGCTCGTGCTCGGCCGCTTTGATCTTTCTTCCAAACAGTGCCACCCGCGCACCATGGCGCTTTGCCTCGTAGACCAGGGAGAAGGCATCGTGTGTCGTACCTGCCGATCCGCCCAATACACCCACCACCAGGGAAGAATCGTATCCACATAGTTCTTCCAAAGCTCTGGGACCGGCATACGGAATCTTCAGGAAGAGGGGCCTGGAGGATGAGGGTACTCCGGCCAAAAGCCGCGCGATATGGTCGTTGACGAAGTATGGAATTTCCTCCGGCGCCAGGCCATGCTGATTCGCCGGCACATTGGGATGAAATACCTCAAGAAAATGCCTGAAATGCTTTTCCTCGGCTTCCAGCCGAAATGCTTTATACCTCTCAAGAGTCCTGAGATCGTACTCCAGGTCATTGTTGAAAGTAACTGAATAGAGTCCAAGATTGGCGCCCACGCGGCGCTCATCATTGGAACAAGGACTCTTGCCGGCCTGTATGTGTTCCAGCGTAGTTGTGGCAAATGGCCGTGAAGCGACCGCAGGATATCTTCCTCCGCGAATAACATGCACATCGGTCGCATCGTTTGCACGTACTGCCGGAGTGACAGAAGACGAATCGAAGATTCGCTCCTTGATTGTCAGCAGCTCCGACGTGCTGGCCGACATAAGCATGATATCGACTAAGCCCTGGGAGACGATTTCACGCATCTGATCCCGGTATTCGCTCAGCGATCGCACCCGTCCATCCGGCGCAATTCCCGGTGAAGCAATACCAAAGGCCATGTCGGCGTCCTTGGCGTCCGCCAGGATGAACACGCGCGACGTGGGATCTTTCTTCAGTGCTGCAAGCTTTGCGTCAAGAGTCTTTTCCATTTAGCTCCAAGAAAGAGACAACCGCGGTTCAAGAAATCAGGATCTGCGCAAGCGCGCAGCCTGTTTCCCTTTGCATGGCGCAGAATCTCCGACCTTTTTTCTGCGTCGAATTCTAGCAGTCCCCGGTTGCAATGACCAAAAGCCGCTATCTATTTACTTATGCGTGCTCGGCAGCCGGCGTTTCATTAGCGAAAGCGCCCGGTGGACCCACGGCCGAAGCTCTCTTTCGCATTCTCACAGTTGGGGTCTATGATGGTGTGCGGTGCGCTGAGTGCGTGGACGACCAGTTGAAGGGAGATATTTCGATGCCTGCTACGCAAGCCTGTGTTACGTGCTATGAAATGCTGATCGACGGTGAATTTGTAAGCTCAACAAAGACGCTGCAAGTTGTGAACCCCACAACCGAGCAGGTCATTTCAGAGGTTCCTGACGGCACGGTCGAGGATGTAAATCGGGCCGTTTTGGCTGCTGAAAAGGCACAAAAATCCTGGGCTGCTTTGCCGGCCATTCGCCGTGCCGCCCATCTGCGGGAGATTACCGCACTGATTCGCGCCAACCGGGAGTTCCTGGCCCGCATCCTTGCAGCGGAGCAGGGCAAAATCCTGTCCCTGTCGCAGATCGAGGTCGATTTCGCAGCCGACTATCTGGACTATATGGCCGAGTTTGCCCGCCGTTATGAAGGCGAGATCACCCCGAGCGATCGTCCCGGCGAAAACATTTTGGTATATAAGATGCCGATAGGCGTCATTGCCGGTATCCTGCCTTGGAACTTTCCCATGTTCCTAATCGTTCGCAAGGTCGGTCCGGCCCTGATCACCGGCAACACCATTGTCATCAAGCCCAGTAAAGAGACCCCCAATATCGCTTTTGAATTTGCCAAGCTGGTTGCCCAGACATCCCTGCCCAAGGGCGTCTTCAATCTTGTCTCCGGCACGGGTCCGGTCGTTGGCCATGCGTTGGCCTCTCACCCCAAGGTCGGCATGGTCAGCATGACGGGCAGTGTCGAGGGCGGGATTGCTGTGATGCGCGCCGCTGCGGACAATGTCACCAAAGTCTCCCTTGAACTTGGCGGCAAGGCGCCGGCTATTGTCATGGGGGACGCGGATATCGACCTTGCGGTCCGGTCTATCAAAGCCTCCCGCATCATCAATACCGGCCAGGCCTGCAACTGCGCCGAGCGTGTCTATGTCCATGAATCGATTGCCGAGGAGTTCATCGCCAAGATGACTGCCGCCATGGAGCAGACGGTGGTTGGCGATCCCTTCGATTCGGCCACGGAAATGGGTCCTCTGGTCAGCAAACAGCAACTTGACCAGGTGAGCGCGGCCGTCACACTCGCCCTGAAGCAAGGCGCGGAACTGAAATGCGGCGGCGCCCGCTGCAAGGTCCCGGCCGGCTACTTCTTCCAACCCACAGTGCTCACCAACTGCCGGCAGGATTCCGCCATCATGCAGAAGGAGGTCTTTGGCCCCGTCCTTCCGATTACCACGTTCAAGACCCTCGACGAGGCCATCGCTTGCGCCAACGACTGCGAGTACGGCCTCACCTCTTCGATTTACACGCGCTCACTCGACGCTGCGATGCGCGCCACGAACGAGCTTAAGTTCGGTGAAACCTACGTCAATCGAGAGAACTTTGAGGCCATGCAAGGCTTCCATGCCGGGTGCCGCAAATCCGGAATCGGCGGCGCAGACGGCAAGCACGGCCTGGAAGAATATCTCCAGACTCATGTCATCTACATGAACTACAACCTCAACAAGCAGTAACCGGAGATAGGTGGGACGGAGATGTGCACGCGGGTGAGCGGCGGTCGTCCATGCCCGGCATTGACTCAAGGGCTTGAAGCGAACTCCTGTTTGCCCGCGGTCTGCGCCGATCCATGCGCAGGCTTGATGGATCGGATCGCCGTACAAGGCTAAAGGAGCTTCTTGAATTGGCCGCTGAAGGTGGCAAGCAGCCTTCAGCGGCCTTTATGTATCGGAGCGCTCGATCACTTACTGCTGCCCGGGCAAATTCAGCCCTTTCAGGAATTCCATCAGAGACTTACGGTCCGCCCAGCTACCCGGAGCATAACTGCTGCTTTTCGTATCTGCAGGTTCTGACAGGACAAACAAAAAGGCCACGCCGTCCGGCCCCCAGCGGATGACCTTCGTATACACAGGGATGGAATCTCCGAGATTGCCTCCGCTCGTATCCATCTTTTGCAGCGTCATCAAGAGCATGGTTCCGGGGTACGGCCGATCTTCGGTGAGCAGATAGAACCCGGTTTCACTGATGTTCCCTAAACGGTATGCCTGCGGAGTGCCGCCGCTCCAGTGGTAGGCAACCAAGCCCGGCAAAGGATGGCGGCCGGCGCTGCGGCGATCACTCTTTTCGGGGTAGAGCCAGTGCGAGAACCGGTCCATCAGCGAAACATTTGTCTTCCTCTTGGATTTCGTCCCCCTTTCATCCAACTTCTGGATTGCGAGGTGCACCTGCTTTGCGCGGTCTTCAGGCACTGACGAAGGGAGGTCGTTCTTGTCCGTGTGTTCTGCAGCCGGGGAATCAGTGCCTGCCGCGATCGGACTACTGCCGGCCTGACCCGGAAGACGCTGAGATCGGTTCTCTTGTTCATCGGAGACGCGAATCGCAAGATTGTCTCCGGGATGAATCTGCGATGCAAACACTGTGGTTACTGGCAAAATCAATACGCTTGCTGGGCGCGTCAACAAGGGTCTTACCTGGGGACTGGGATACAATTCAACTTCTTGAATGACGCGACATTGTTCGTCCAGATAAATCAGATCGAAAGGTTGCCCCCCTCGCGCAGGCGGAATCCCTCGATACGGTGTCAACCAGATGCCCGTGTTGGTGCGGGCGGCAAGAAGATCGAAGAGCCCTTTGAGGGGCTCCACCGTGGTGTCGAATAGGACGACCTCCACGTCGAGGAAACTCCTTGTGGACCTGTTGTACACGCTGAACTTTTGGGCCTCATTATCCATTGTTCCTTGGGTAGAACGGGCTAATGGGTTAGCCTCGGCTTCTTTTCGGCCGCCGCGCTGCAAACTAGGTACTTCCTGGCCAGGCCATCGATTTTTCAACTCGGTCTCACCTGAACGTACGAACAACCTGTGACGCTGGCAATAGCACTTTCTGGGTACCAGCAGTTACTTTGGAAAGGTTTGTGCGCAGGCACCTCACTACTTCTGAATTGGACGCTTTAATTGCGATTTCATCAACTCTCGATCAACCTCACGCCGGACGCTCCGCCCGATTCTCCAGGTCACCTATTGACTGAAGAGAGTGGCATTTTAGTCTCCAACAAATCTTCAATCACGCCTTCAATGCGGACCTCCTGGACAGATGATCCCGAGAGAAAGAGAGAGCCAGATTAGATTCAACCTGCTGAATTCCTGAGCGAGCCGGATTTGCAGAGCACTCTGGCAAAACAATCGGATCACCATAATCATGATAACCGCAAAGTTCATTGGGATCGGCGCCGCAATCATAAGCAGCAGTTGGCGGAGAGCGGGGTATGGGTAAGATGAAGACCATATAGATACTTATGGCTTCCGGTTACAGCCGGAGCGGGGGCAGCGTATGTGGCTGCTAACTAACAGGTTATGCATTCGATTCCTGCCGCGTCCACCGAATCGACTCTGAAGTCTGGATTCATTCCCCAGCGGCCGCCGCTTCAGGGCAACGGACGGCTCTCCCTTGTTGAATCTCCTGTCGCTTTGCCGCCAGATGGGTTGAGTCGGCGCAGAAGGTCTGCGGCGCCGGCGTGGTTGCGGTCCATCGTCAGCAGCTCGTCCAGCAGATCTGCAGCTTCGCTGGTGCGGCCCATGCCTGCCATTGCCTGGGCGCGGAGATACCGCGCCTCTATCGTCTTGCGGCGGCGGAGGTCCTCTTCGAAGAGGAGCATCGCCGGCAGCGAGGTGGCAAAGTAAGGGATGTTCGGTTCTGATGCCTCCAACTCACCAGAGTAGTCCAGGACGGCGCGGAACAGCGCAACTGCTTCTGCCTCCTCTCCAAGCCGCCGATGAGCGAGCGCACTCCAGTAGCTCATCTCTGAGATACCTGGCTGAGAATCGCGAGTTTGCCTTGTGGCACGATGCCACCACTCCGCTGCCTTTGTCTCCTCTCGCAACGATTCGTGCGCCACGCCCAGCCAGTAATCGATGTCGCTGTGACCGGCCAGGAGATGTCTTGCTTCACCCAGGTTCCCTGGAACCTGAAGCGCTGACTGGAACTGAACAAGGGCCGCCGCGCCATTGCCGCTGCCGAGCGCGCGTTGACCCAGCAACAAATGGGCGCGAACGTATTGCGCCAAGGTCAGACCCTCTCCACCTTCCCATGGCTGAAACTTGCGATGCAGCATGAGTTCGAGCGCATCTTCGGGACGGCCCACCTGGTTATAGAGCGTGGCGAGCTCCACTGAGAGATCGTCGCGCAGGAGGACGATCGCAGGGAAGTGGAGAAGTTCTTCAAGACGACGCTCGGGCGCCGTGCCTGTGCGCTTCCACAACTGGTCGCGCTCATATAAAATTCGGCCATCCTGCGGATCCGCCTTGTGTGCGCGTTCGAAAGCTTCCAATGCTCTCGTCGCATCCTTGCGGATGTTGAAGTAAGCAATGCCGAGATTCCGCCATAGGGTTGCGTGCGATGGATTGCTGAAAGCTGCATGCTCCCATGCTGCTATCGCTTCATCGTGACGGCGGCGATCATAGAGCAGGTTGCCTAGCAGGTAGCTTGCCGCTCCGTCCTGCGGATGACGGGCAATCGTCGATTCGAGAACCAGCATTTCTTCCAGCCTGGCTGGAAAGCAATACTCGAGCGGAGCTTGCTTTGCGCGAAGATACGTCTCCACTGCTTCAGAGGAACCAAGATCCGCCTCGACTTGCTCAAGAGTCAGAAGAATCATAGGAACGCTGCCGTCCCTGGCTTCGAGGTCGGCAGTTCTTAGAACCGTTGCGGCCTCTTCATCGAATCCGGCGCGTAGAAAATCGAATGCGAGGTCGAGACGTTCCTGGCCGTTCGCAGGGGCAATTCCACTGTGCCACCGGACCCCAACGTCGAGCGGATCGATGGCAAGAGTCTCCGCATATAATTGCTCGGCGGCGCGATGGTCGCCTATTCTTCCCAGGACAGCGGCATGAAGATTGCACGCATTCAGATTTTCCGGTTCGGCTTTCAGGCTGCGGCGAACGTGATCGAGCGCCTGTTCCCATCGCCGGTTTTTCGCATCGATTTCCGCAAGTGCAAAGTAGGCAGGCCCTCGCCAGGCAGCATTCCACGTGGCTTTATAGAAAGCGCTGTACGCCTCCTTCTCCTTCCGTTGATAGCGGCGAGTTACACCCAGGTTGTAGTAAGCCTCGCCATCGTAGGGATTCGGATTCAGTCGCGTCAGCCGGGCTATCGCTGCCTCGAAATGTTCCGCTGCAAGCGCGAATTCTCCGCGCCGAAGACACCATACCCCCATTGCGTTGTGTGTCCGCGCGTCGCCGGCATCGCGCCGCAGGGCTTCACGCCAATACATCTCCGGTTGCCGGGTGGCATGCCGGTATTGACATAGATGGACCCCGGTAAGATAGAGCTCCTCCACTGAAGGGATCTGCTCTGGAGGGGCAGGTTCCTTGGCTACAACCGGCTGCTTGGCAGGCTTGATATTTTCCCCATCGTATTCGATAAGTGTCTTGCCGCCTGCCGTGACCACCACCGATAACTCCTCCACGGCAGCATCAAGACCGTTCTGGGCAGTTATAACTAATGGTTCGGATATCTCGATGTTATAAGTCCAATGCCCAATCTCAACCTTCCCACTCCTCAGGGTGATAGTCGCATCCTTTACAGCTTGCGTTACGGCAATCCCGATTTGAACGGTTGTTCCTGCTTTCCGAAGGCTGAGCCCCGCGTAACGATTTGCCGCTAACGGCACGCCAATCTTGTGAATCGGAAACCAGTACTGGGAGAAAGTCTTCGTCTCCCACGGCGCAAGATAGGAAAAGTCCGGTTGATTGTCGGTGTAGACACCTGCCATCAGTTCAATGTAGGGACCGTCAGAATCAGTCAGGTTGCGATCCCATGCATACCCAAACTCATGATTGCCCCAGGTCCACTGTTTCTTCCCTGGAGAGATATGGTGATTGGCGACATGAACTACACCCGCATCTGCCTTGTGGTCATAGCCTCCAAAGAAGTTTCCCTCCGTGGAGGCGACCATATAACTCGTCGGCACAGGAATGTTTGCGTACCAGCCCAGATCGTTTCTTGCGTAGGAACCGTCCGGCACAAACATGCGTGGTGTCTCATCCTCCGGCACTCCTGACTGCGCCCGCCCAGGATAGTCCACGCCATAGTAAGGTTGATCGCTCAGCGGAAAGGATGTGACCGCCCTCTTCGCGTGATCGGCAACAAAGCGAATGTCCGGCGGGAAGAACGACTGATACTTCTCGTGCACACGAGTGGCTACATTTGCCCACCACAAAAAGGTCTGGGTGAACTGCGTACGATTGAAGAGGCGAACCTTCAATTCAACCAGTGCTCGATCCGGATAGAGGCAGATCCCATGCATTCCCTTCATGCGTAGCATCGGATCGTGGTCGCTGCACCATATGGTGATGGAGCCGTCGGAACCCTTCTCAATCTCCGTCTCCACCGGCATAAAGGTGGCCGGCCGATGGTGTTGCGGCCAGTTGAACTCAACTCCGCCGGATATCCACGGTCCCGCTAATCCGACCAGCGCGGGCTTGATGACATTCTGTCGATAAAAGAAGTCGTATCCCGCGATCTTGTCGTAACCAATGTGAATACGGCCACCGATCTCAGGCAGGATCATGAGCCGGACGTAATCATTTTCAATGTGGATGGCCTTCCACCGCTTCTTCCGCGGCTCCGAAGCGATCCGGTCGATAAACGGCAGAGGATAGACGCGTCCACTGCTGCCCTGGTAGACGCGCTTCTCAAGGAACATCGGATTCTTATCCGGGGCGTCCGGTAAGTACGTCGTAATGTAGACGTCTTCGTTCCATGCCTTCACGGGTCCAGTGAGATCTGCGGGAGCTTGGGGCAAATCAAGCAAATGTCCCCCAGTCCCTGCCCGGTGCTCTTGCTGTTGCATGTTACCCCTCCGCACTGATCACCAACCCAGATTAAACTGGATGGCCAAGATCATATTTCAGATGCCGCACTAATGCCTGATTCGCGAGATAAGATCATACCGGGAAGGGAAGCGGATCAGCACGCAACCGGAGCCTTCGTGGGGAATTATTGAACCTTTGCCTGCTGCGCTACACTAACAACTCCGTTGATTCACGGCCCCGGGATGACTCCTATTGGCGCGCCCGGGCGAGTTTTGTTCGGCGTAACCGCGCCCAAACTTTAGACGCCAGCGCCCATCGAAAATCAGGACCTGGCTGGAGTTGAATATGATCGATCGTCCGCAATCCTTCCGTCGCATTCTAGCTGTACACCTCCCGCTTCAGCGCATCGATGCCGCGCTGGCTCTTGCTCTCCTCCTGGCCGTGCCCGCCTGCGCCCAGCAGGCTTCTCCGGCGGATGGAAACGAGTTTGTCAACACGCTCATGCCGCTGCCCGCTACCGTGGTGAGCAAACCGGGCAACCTGCGCATCGACAACTCACTTTCTTACGCGCTGTCCGGCGACTCTTCCCCGCGCCTGCGCCAGGGTGCACTCCGGCTGCTTGACCGGCTGCAGATGCGCACCGGCGCTGAACTGGCGAAGGAGCCCGCGCCGCAAGGCCGGGAGGCCACGCTTACAATCGAGGCGCCCGCCTCGTCGGCTGAAGCCTCGCCCGCGCTTGGCGAAGATGAAAGCTACATCCTTGATGTCGACGAGCATCATGCTTCGCTGCGTGCGCACGCCGAGGTCGGGGCTTTGCGCGGCATGGAGACGCTGCTGCAATTGGTGCAGCCGTCAGGTGGCGGATTCATCTTGCCCGCGGTGCACATCGAGGACGCGCCGCGCTTTCCATGGCGTGGCCTGATGCTCGATCCCGGGCGCCATTTCCTGCCCCCGCCGGTTATCTACCGCACCCTGGACGGGATGGCCGCGGTAAAACTCAACGTGCTGCACTGGCACCTTACTGAGGACCAGGGATTCCGTATTGAGAGCCGCGTCTTTCCCAAGCTGCAGCAGCAAGGTTCCGGCGGCCTCTACTACACGCAGCAGCAGGTCCGCGACATTGTGGCCTATGCTGCCGCGCGCGGCATTCGTGTGGTGCCTGAATTCGACATGCCCGGCCATTCCACTTCATGGCTTGTCGGCTATCCAGAGCTGGGCAGCGCTCCTGGCCCATACTCCGTGGAGCATGAATTCGGAGTCCATGACGCGGCCCTCAACCCTGTCGAAGACTCAACCTATCGCTTTCTCGATACCTTCTTCGGTGAGATGGCGCAACTCTTCCCTGATGAGTATGTACACATCGGCGGAGATGAGAGCAACGGCAAGCAGTGGCTCGCGAACCCGCGGATCAAGGCTTTCATGGATGCGCACGGCATGAAGACTACGCCCGAACTTCAGGCTTACTTCAACACCCGCGTGCAGAAGATTCTGGCCAGGTATCACAAGCGGATGGTTGGGTGGGACGAGGTGCTCAGCTCCACGCTTTCACCCGATGTCGTAATTCAGAACTGGCATGGCAGCGAGTTTCTTGTAAATGGCGCAAAGCAGGGCCATCGAGGCCTGTTTTCGGGCCCCTACTATCTCGATTACACGTACACGGCAAGTCAGTTGTTCCTTGCCGATCCGGTTCCAGCCGACGCGGCGCTGACTCCTGAGCAGGCGAAACTTATTCTGGGCGGCGAGGCTTGCCAGTGGGGCGAACATATCTCGCCGCAGACCATTGACTCGCGCATCTGGCCCAGGGCAGCCGCGGTGGCCGAACGGTTCTGGTCTCCAGCCGCGGACCGGGATACAGAAGACATGTATCGCAGGTTGCAGGCCGAGTCACTCCGTCTCGATGAAGAAGGGACCACCCACATCTCTGGCCCGGAAAGGGGCCTGCGGCAACTGGCCGGCACGGAGCAGGATCGGGCGCTCACGCTTTTTGCCGCCGTGCTGCAGCCGGTTAATTTTGGTGCGCGCTACCAGCAGCAGCATACCTCGCAACTCACGGCGCTTGACCGGCTCGTGGATTCGGTCCGGCCCGATCCTCCGCTGCGGCATGAATTCGAACTCCTGGTGGATGGAGCGCTACGCGGCAACTCCGCCGACATTGAGCGCCTGGAGTCGCTCTTTCGCTCTTGGGTTGATGCCGCACCTGAACTGGATCGGCTTGCCGCGAATTCACCGCTGCTCAATGAAGTATCGAGTCGCAGAAGCGATTGGCCCAAGCTAGGATCAATGGGAATTGAAGCATTGTCCTACCTTCGTTCAGGCAACGCGCCGCCGGCCGGTTGGCAAGACGCACAAACGGCGCTGCTGCGCGAAGCCGCGGAACCAAGGCCTGGGGAACTCGTAGACTTTGTTGTCCTCGGGCCATTGGAGAAGCTGGTCGCGGCTGCAAATCGATCCAAAACACAATAAGTGAAGCGATCGACGTCCCTCACTTGCTCGTAACCACTGGAGAACAATTACTCCATTGGCGGTGCTATGCTGCTTTTTTGCGATTGCCATTTGAATGGCTGGTCTGATGATATTAACTCTTCGCGATCTGTCCGGGCGGTCGCCAGCTAAGTTGGAAACAACCTATTACTGAAGAGGGGATAGATATCAAAAATGACAATTACGCGCAGGGACTTGCTGGCGGGAATCGGAAGCGGAACGGCTATCGCGCTTCCCGTCGCTCTGAAGGGGCAGCGTCCTGGTCCATTCTCGGCAGTGGGGGCGTTTGCGGGTCTGTTTGGTCCGATCGATGAAACCGGTCATTCGCCCGGCGCCGGCGAAATGCTGCTCGACAGGACGCTCAATGCAACTCCTGCGTGGTCCCTCGACCTTTCCGGAGCATGGAGAATTGCGAAAGACCCCGAGAACGTTGGCAAGAATGCCGGTTGGTACGGCGCGGGTCCCATTTCAGAATCCGTTGAGCAAATAGTTCCGAATCCACTAGAGCTGGCGTTCCCCGGCTATGACGGCGTGGTTTGGTACTGGCGCAGTTTCGACATGGCCGCAATTAAAGGCCTCGACGATGTGCAAATCCACTTCGAGGGCGCCGACTACTACGCCGAAGCGTGGCTGAATGGCGAGTATCTGGGAGGAAATGAAAGTGCCCTCCTGCCCTTTGCCTTCGAGGCCAGGAAGGCGATCAAGGCAGGGAAGAACAATCTAGTGGTCAGAGTTATAGATGCTTGTTATGCGAAGGAGATCGATGGATTTCGGTTAGGGAATGTGCCGGGTGGAAGACAACACGACAATCCCTTGGAAGGCGGGTGGCGTCACTATAACTATGGTGGCTTATTGCTGCCTGTAACTATAAAAGCATTTCGGCGGCCATGGATCGCCGATACATTCATTCGTCCCAATATTCATGAGAAGAAGATTGACATTGATCTGAGCATGATTGGCACCCAGGATGGCGAATGGTTGGCGACGGTAAAGCCCAGGGATGGGGCGGGGGCTGCCACGCATCAGGCTATCGTAATCCGTCCTGACAAATCCGGGCAAGCCACCATCTCGCTGGCCATTACAGATCCTCATCTTTGGGACGTTTGGGATGGATTCCTTTATGAGTTGGAGTTAGTTCCGAAGAAAGGAGGCACAACCTGGCGCGGGGCGTTTGGGATGCGCGAGATATCGATACTCAATGGCAGGATCGCGATCAATGGCAAGCCCATTCTGCAGCGCTCCTATCTATACAACCAGATTTGGCCCGTAACACTCGGAGTACCACCCAGGGATTTTGCCCGGCGCGATATTGAGTTGACCCGAAAGACCAACGCAAACATGCTGCGCTGCTTCAGTAAGACACCGCTGCGGGTCACGGTGGAGGCCGCAGACGAGGCAGGAATTCTGTTGCAGCACGAGAGCCTGGGGTCTTGGTATCTGAAGAACGGGACCAAGGAAGATGAGCGCCTCGCAAACATCACAGAGAGAGCGGTGCTTGCCTACAGGAACAATCCAAGTATCTTGTGGTGGAACGTGTTGAATGAGAACGCGCCCCGGTTCGACCCCAAGCGCGCGTATCCCACCGACGAGTTTACGCTCGGTCCCTATGTGCTCGATAAGATACTCCCCAAGGTGCACGAGCTCGACACTACTCGCCCCGTGATCGCCAACGATCCTATTTGGGACGATACCAAGTGTGTTTGGGAACCGGGCCATTCCGAGCCATCGCTGCCTTTGATACAGCAGCACTACTATCAATTCACGGGTCTGGAGAATAACGAAGACTCGTGGGCCAATATTCGCCAGCGCAAATGGGGCGTTGCGGATAATCCCCAAGCGGCTTACCAGGCAATTACAGAGTGGGGTGTAAATGCGTCGCCCGACTGGTCTGTGTTGATGAGATCCTACAAGGATTCAGGGCTCCGCGAAGACGCGGAGGACTATAAGGTTTATCGAAATCTCCATGAGTTGAATCGGCGTTGGTACAAGGCGTCTGGAGTTGAACGTCAAGGATTCCCGACCTTCGAAAGCGTCGGAGAGGCAAGCCGGGAGCACGTCATGTGGCGTCATCAGGAGCAGATGGCGCTCTACTGGGGCAATCTGCACTCTGTAGGTCATGGACTTACGTCGCTTGAAGACAGCAATTATGAGTTATCAGGCGTTGTGGATAACTGGAGAAATCCAAAGCACGGCGTTTTCGAAAATATAACTAATCTGAATCGGCCACTGCAGATCAATCTGTGGCTTCGACCGAGCGCCCTCTATGCCGGAGATCAACTGGGTTGTGATGCGACACTCGTCAACGAGCGGCAGCGCCTTGCGCCGGGAACCTATCCAGTCAAGCTCAAGGTAATCGATAGTCAAAATAAGTCGGTGTTTGAGAAAGAGTTTAGCCATATAACCGGCTCAGATCCGATCGAACACCTGATCGCAGACTCTATGACAGCCGACTTTGGGGCCGGCGTGTATCGGCTTGTAGTGGAGTTGGATGGAGCTGGACAGCACTTGTATGCGGAACGTCCCGTAGTCATATTCGAACGCGCACAGAAGCCGTTCACATTCAATCGCAGCGTGTGGCTATGGGATCAGGACGGGTCGCTTCGCAAGTGGCTCGCCGCCCGCTCGCTCAGCCCCAAGGATGGCGATGCGTCTGCAGTGCAAGCCGGCGATGTAATGCTCATCCTGAAGACAGATCGGCTGCAATTACCGGCAATTCACGCGGCGATTCGCCGCGGAGCCCGCGCACTTATCCTGCGCCCGGAAACGATATTGTGGAGTGAGAAACCAGCAAGTGCCGGCTCCGTCCAAGGCTATAGCGATCTGCTTGAGCCGGTTAGTGGAGGATGGAAGCCTGAGCTGAGGAAGATCGATTGGTGGGGCTCGCCCGGCGCGTGGGGATATGCCCGCACTGCACTCGCGCTGGAGGATGAATTTTTGAAAGGACTGCCCCAGGGCAACGCGCTTGAGGCGCAGCCGGCTTACCAGCGGGTGGCGCCGCAGTACACCTGGGTGATGAACGATCAGCCGCAGGGCCTGCAGATTCGCCACGCAGTGAGGGAGTTTAACCTGGCGTTGGACATGCCGTACACTTCGGATTTATTGTCGCTGGCGGTCGGGCAGGGCACGCTTGTCCTCACCTCACTTAGACTCGCCGAGCACCTGGATCAGGATCCGGCGGCAGATAGAATTCTTGAGAACATTCTTACTGAACTTACTCAAGGCGAGGCGTATCATGCTGGCGAATAAGACCATCGTCGTAACTGGAAGTGCTGGCGGGCTCGGTGAAGGGATTGCTCAGATTTGTTACCGCGAAGGTGCAAATGTTGTTCTTGCCGACCTGCATGGAGAGCGGGTAAGGCAAGTGGCCGCAAGACTCGGGGTGCGCGCTCTGGGAGTCACCTGCGATGTTCGAAATGCGGAACACTTATCCAAGTTAGTCGAGCAAACAGTAAAGAGATTCAAGACCATCGATGGCTTGGTGAACAACGCCGGCATCAACTTTGTGAAGCCGTTTCTTGAGACGACGGCAGAGGAATGGGAGCTGCTGATTTCCGTCGATCTGCGGGCCGTGTTCTTCCTTACGCAGCTGGTTTGCCGGCAAATGGTGCGGCAATCCAAAGGAGGAAGCGTGGTGAACATTTCGAGTGTTCATAGCCAATCCGTGTTGCCAGGCTCGGGTCCGTATGACGCGGCGAAGTGGGGAGTGGTGGGGCTGAGCAAGAGCATTGCTGTCGAGTTAGCCAATGAAGGAATCAGGGTCAATTGCATCTCTCCGGGATTATTGAACACACAGATATGGAGAGATATTCAAGCCGCGGCGCCGGATGCCGCAGCATGCGTTGAATACTGGAATGCCAATATCCCCATCGCTCGGGTCATCGAGCCGACGGAGATAGGCGAACTGGCGGCCTTTCTTCTCAGCGATCGCAGTGCCTGCATTACCGGCGCGAATATATTTGCCGACGGCGGCATGACCAGCCAGCTGATTAGCCGCGAGCCATATGTATCTAAAAACCTGAAGCCTGAACTGGGATCCTAAGTCGCGCCATCTATTTCAAGTGTGTTTCATAGGTGAAGCCTATAGCAGCGTCTAACTAGGGCAGCCAGCTAGTTGCCCAGGCGGCCGCTGCCGGGTGACTCAATTCAGAAAGTTACCGAACTATCAGCCTCGCCTTTCGTCATCTGTCTGTGCAATCACGCGTGACCATTCAGAGGATCGATGCTGACCATGGAAATGTGCTGAAGGAGTATGCGGCCATGGGCAGCCCGCTCGATCCCACGCCTGGCCAAGTGGAGCAACTGAATCTTGCCACTGCGCTCCCCAGGCCGGAGGAGGCGAGGATTGAAGGCGGAAGGTTGGAACTAAGTCCGACGCCCAATTGCCTGGTATTGGTCAAGGTCGAGCCATAGACCGATTTTTCATCCTCTTATTCAATTTTGCGCGGGAGGGAACTCCTTAAGCCTTGCGCGCAGGACCACCTTGCTCTCCGCGATCTCGTGCAGCAGTAACTCCGTGGCCCGGATTGGGGGATTGGCGTGAAACCACCGCTGCACGACATGATTGTGGAGCAGATTCAAGATGGCCAGCAAAGACATTCCCTGGTGATGCGCCATCCATTCGCGGGCGAGGGCTGGCTTACGCAGCGAGCCGGTGTAGTCCGCTGCCTCATAGAAGCCGTAGGCGCCTACCCATCCCGCTGAGGCCATGCGGTGGAGGTTGCGAAGCGCCTCGCTGGTGTCGACGCCGAGGGCTAGAAATGTGGAATAGGGCGAAACGACCGGACCGGCCGTAGCGTCAGCCGAGAGCGCGATGCGAGGCACGCCAAAAGCCTGGTAGTGATAGTGGCCGGCATCGTCTTTGCGTGCGGAGGCCGATTCCGAAATGCCCCAGGGAATGTTGAGGGTGCGCGCAAAAGCGCGTTGCACGCAAACGCTCGATGCCTCGGTACGCGCGATGAGAGTGCCGTGATAACTCCTCATCCATATGGACGGCATTAGGTATTCAAACATGGTGCCGGTCCACGAAGAGAGCAGGAAGTGCCCGTACGCATAGGTGTGATCGCGCGCCAGCTTGGCCCAACTGTGCTGGGGCAGGTCGCCGCGCGTAATTGCCAGGAAGGTGGCGATCCTGGCTTCGGAGGCGATCATGTCGTAGCAGGCCTCGTGAAGCTGATGCTTGCCCATGTCATATCCGATTGAGAGAATCTGGCGGCGAGGATCGATAAGGAATGCAAATTCCGTATCTTCGGCCAGGCGTTCGGCGTCCTTGGCAATCTGGCGCAAGTCCGTCACCAGATTACGCAGGTTGTGAATTGCAGCAGGTAGAGAGCCGCGAAGCTTTTCACCACTCGCCAGCAGTTCCGGATTGGGGGCGAGCGAATCCCAGGCATGAACCAGGCGGACGTCGAGAATTTCGGCGAATAGAATTGCATCCTCGATGGAGCGCGGTCCGTTCCTTTCTTCGGGTCCAAGCTGAATAAATTCGCAGAGCGGCCGATAGGCGGGCAACATCCACGGAAGATATTCGCAAAGCAGGTCGAGGATAGCTGTCATGCGACGGCGCGTCTCATCGATCCACCACGCGCTGTCTGGCTGAGGAACTACCGAGTCAGCCGCAGCCTTAAGCGCGATCTCCGCAAGGGGCATCCATTCGATCCATGCTTCAGTCGGCGCGGACGGACCGGGCAAAGAAATCGGCGTGAGCGAAGCAGTGAATTCCGTCTGCAAACGCAGCAGGCGCCAATGTGCGGCGAGACCGTGGAATAGCTGGGGAGAGAACAATGGATTCCTGGTCAGCTCCTGTGCGCCGGCGTGGAGCGTGTAAAGCGAAGCGACCAGGTTGCCGCTGTCGACTGACGATACGAAGGGCTCGGCATTCAATGGTTGCAGCGTCTGCGTATCGTACCAGTTGTAAAGATGGCCGCGGTACTTTTCAAGGCGCGCAATCGTGGCCAGGCTGCGACTGGTGAGCGCGGCAAACTCGGGGGTGGTGAGGAATCCGAGTTCGCACGCCGCCTGGCGCGCATTCAGCAGCAATCCGATATTCGTGGGCGAAACGCGTGCGGCTTCGTAAAGACCGTCTTCTTCGACGTTATCGGGAATAAGGTAGTTGTGGCGCTCCCCGCCGAACTGACAAAAATAGCGCCAAATACGCAGAGCATGTTTCAGCAGAAATGCTTCATCGGCAGCAGACGGCGGCTGCCACTCGCGCGGCGGCAAATTGAGCCAGGCGGTGACGACTCCGGCGAGGGACCAAAGCAAAAGAATGGGCAAGGCAAAATAGAGGGCGCGGTGAAGCGGCGCGATATACCAAATCAGCACGGCTAGGCCGGTCGCGACCAGGGGCATGATTGCAAGATAGCGATCGAGCGTGGTGGTATTCGTCGCTTTGGATTCGGCCTGTGCTGCGGTTTCCCATTCAAGCAGTCGCTCGCCAGTGATGAACCGTCGCACCAAAGAGCGGATGATGGCGTCGAAAGCCAGCAGCGTCTGATGAGGAAGAAAGACGAGATTCAGCAGGGCAACAAGTGCCGCGTGCCAGAAGCCTGAGATCGCGTCGCTGCTTCGCCCTTCCTCCCCGCTCGCAAGGGCGTGTCCGATTCCGAAGGCGAGTTGGATCACGGTAGGTAAGATCAAAAGCAGCAGCGGAATGATGGTCCAGTAGAGTGGCCCGCCGGGCAGGCCGAGCCACCCGGCAACAAACAGAGCCATAAGAAAAGGCTCCACCAGCGAGCGGCGCAGGTTGTCGAAGATCTTCCAGCGATTGATGCCCGATATCGGATTTGGGCCATAGTGGCCCGCCTCATCCGGCACGCGCGAAAACATCCATTGCACAATTTGCCAATCGCCGCGTACCCAGCGGTGTTTACGGCGGCTGTAGGCACTGTAGTGCGATGGATAGTCGTCGATCACTTCGATGTCGGTTACCAGGCCGGCGCGCGCGTAGGCGCCCTCGATCAGGTCGTGGCTGAGCAGGGAATTGCGCGGAAATCTGTGGTTGAGCACGGCGTGGAGTGTCGCAACTTCGTAGATTCCCTTGCCCGTGAAGATGCCCTCGCCAAACAGGTCCTGGTAGGCATCGGAGACCGCGCGTGTGTAAATGTCGAAGCCATTCTGGCCAGAGTAGATAGTGGCCAGCCTGGATCGCGCGGCGGACTGGACCGTGATGCCAAGCCGCGGCTGCAGGATGCCGTAGCCCGCCGTCACAATGCGCAATTTGGGATCGATGACTGCTTGATTCAACGGGTGCGCGATGGCGCCGGTCAGCTGAGCCGCCGCGCCGCGAGGTAGTTGCGTGTCGGCATCGAGGGTCAGAATATATCGCACCTGGGGCAGGACTTCAATGCGTCCGGCTTTGATGGGGAACGCGTCGAACTCGCCGGCCAGGAGCCTGTTGAGATCCAGAAGTTTGCCGCGCTTCCGTTCCCAGCCCATCCACACACCCTGGCGGTTGTTGAAGATGCGATGTCGATGGAGTAGCAGGAAAAAGCCGTTCCTGGGCGAGGAGTATTTGACGTTGAGTTCGTCGATAAGCCGGATTGCAAGTTCGACCAGCGCGTGGGAGTCTCTGTCACGCGGCTTGCTTACTGAGTCGGGCAGATCGGTGAGCAGGGCGCAGTGCAGGTTCGGATCGCGATTGGCGAGAAAGCGAATCTCAAGGTCCGTCACCAGTTCGCGCACCTGCTTTTCGTTCAGCAACAGGGAGGGAACGACCACCAGCGTTGTGCACTCCTGGGGAATACCCTTGCTGAAGTCGAGCCGGGGCAGCGGATCGGGTTCAAAGAAGGCAGTAACCGTGTTATTGACCAGGTCGACCGCATCCTGCGTGGCGGGCAGCAGCAACACGCAAAAAGCAATCAACAGCGCCACGAAGCTTGAGAAATGGGGTAGCACGGGGAAGAGCGCGGCAGCAATAAAGAGGACGGTGAGGACTTGGATGCCGCTGATATAGAAGTCCTCGCCCCAGGCGCGTACAAATTGGCGCATTCTCCATGCGACGGAGGGAAGGAATCCCACCCGTTCCGCAAGCTGGGCGAATCCCTTGTCGAGAAGATAGTAACCCACATGCGCACGGCGGTGTTCGATCCGCGGGTCCCCGGTTTGTGGGCCATTGTGTTGAGAGGCAAGATCAAGGGCAGCCTGCGCCACCTGGGATTCAGTGCAATCGGAGTGGTAAGCGACGAATGCCACGCGCTTGCGGTAGAGCTGGCGGCTCTCGAACTCCATGCGCGCATAGGCTCCGGCCGGGTCCCGATTGAGCGTGGCGTCGAAGACGATGAGCGACTCGATGAGAAAGACCAGGTGGTCGGCGTTTGTAATCGTGCGCAGGGTCTTGAGTCGAACCAGGAAAGCGGAAACCGAAGCGGACCGCGATTCGCGGAGCAGCGCGCGCGTTTCGTCCAGAAGCGACTCGACCAAGGTAAAGCGAAGAAATGCGGCCATGTACCACAGTTCGTCCACGTTGAATGGCTCATGATCTTGCAGCGCGTTCATGAATGTGCGGAAGGTCGATTCGGAGAAATCTCCATCGACAGCGGCAAGGTAGAGAGCCGCGGCGGTTGCCGCACGAGGCTCGTCTTGCCCGTCCGAAAGAATCACGCGAGGAAGTCGGGCTATCTCCTCGGGGCATGTGGAGACGGCCAGGATGGCGGAACGCAGCAGGCGAGAACTTGAGCGCAGTTCGAGCGCAACCGATTTTTGAGAGTCGGATTGCACCTCCTCTTCCGCGTGCGCAGAGTGCCACCGCCCCAAATCAGACTCCAACTTCTTCAGTGATTCGAGGGCAGCCTGTGCGCGTTTTGAGAAGGCGCATTTACCTGAAGGCCGATGCACTACCTTCCACAAGGCTGCGGCACGAACCGATCCTTGAATGTGCTCAAGCACATCGCCGCCGAGCTGCGGTTGAGGGTCGAGGATAGTAGCAGAATTGGTCATTCGGCCTCATCGGTAACTGGCGGCTTGCATCTCGAACATTGAGGCGTAGCGGCCGCCTAGAGCCAGGAGTTGGGTGTGCGTGCCTTCTTCCACCAGCCGCCCGGCCTCCAGAACGACAATGCGGTCGGCCATGCGAACGGTGGAGAAACGATGAGAGATCAGGAGCGCCATCTTGCCATAAGTCAGCTCGGCGAATCGCTCGAACACTTCGAATTCACTGCGTGCATCCAGTGAGGCGGTGGGCTCGTCCAGAATGAGCAGTTGTGCATCGCGCAGGTAGGCGCGGGCCAGCGCCAGCTTTTGCCACTCGCCGCCCGACAGGTCCACTCCACCTTCAAAGCGGCGTCCGAGCATCTGGTCATAGCCGCCTTCCAGCTTTGCAATCACACCGTCCGCAAGGCTCTTTTCTGCCGCGTATTCAATTTCTTCCGCCAAGTGCGGAATCTCGATGCGGCCCACCGCGATGTTTTCGCGAGCCGTCATTTCGTAGCGCATGAAGTCCTGAAAGATGACGCCGATCTCTGCGTGCAGGGCGGGCAGGTCGTACTCGCGGAGGTCGATGCCATCCAGCAGTATCTGGCCTTCGCTGGGGTCGTAGAGGCGCGTGATCAGCTTGACGATGGTGGTTTTGCCCTGGCCATTCTCGCCGATAAGAGCCACGCGCTCCCCCGGGCAGAGGGTGAAATTGAAGTTGCTGAGGACGCACCGGGTGGTGCCCGGATAGGTGAAGGAGACATCGCGGAATTCAAACCCGCGCTGCACGGGATGCGGCGCAGGCAGGCCATTTGGCTTCGACTCCACGCGCGGTCGCATCTCAAAAAAGGCCAGCAGGTCGGTGAGGAAGAGAGCTTGGTCGGCGACGCCTGAAGCTGTAGAAAAGGCCATCTGGATATTGGCCATGGCCTGCATGATGGCGGTGGTAATCAGCGTCAGGTCGCCTACGCTGTAGCGGCCTTGAATGGTGCGGTAGATGCTGTAGGCATAGGCGCCGTAATAGCCCAGTTGGCCGAGGATGGCCAGCAGCCCGCCCCAGAAGAGGCGACGCCGGTTCAAGGCCACGTTCTCTTCGTAGATCTTGTGGGAGAGCGCTGTGAACCGGTCAGTCAGATAGCCGCTGAGGTTGAAAAGTTTAAGTTCCTTGGCTGCCTCTTTACTGCCGCCCACCTGGCGCAGGTAATCCATCTGGCGGCGCACGGGCGTCTGCCGAAAATTTTTGGCATAGGTGAGAAACGCGAAGTGGCTTTCACCCAGGAACGCGGGGATAATGCCGGCGACCAGCAGCAACAACAGCAGCGGAGAGTACTTGACCAGCACGGCTGAGAAGGCCATCGCGGTTACGGTCTGCTGGATGAGGCGGCCCATTTGCTGGATCATCGCCAGGCGGTCGGTGGCCTGCACCCGGGCGCGCTCCAGCCGATCGTAAAAGACCGGATCTTCGTAGACCGTCAGATCGAGCGCGGCGGCCTTGCGCATTACCTCGACACTGACGTGGTGGGTGTAGCGGTCGGCAAGCAGGTTGTCGAAGTAGTCCACCCCTCGAGAGAGAATTCCAGTGAGCACTGCCAGGGCCATCTCCGCGCCCACCAGCCACCAGAAGTGCTGCGGCAGAGGTTGGTGCAAGCGGATGCGGTTGACGCCGTCAATGATGAAGCGGCCGATAATGCCGATGCCGACAGGCAAAAAGGCAGCCACGAAGCGAATGGTAATGTTCCAGAAGACAACCGCGGGTCCCGATTCCCAGACAAAGTGGAGGACTGCGGGAACATTCTTGAGCGCGTGCATGCGGTCGGCCCAGGCGCGCACTGAAATCCGCTGCCCGTCGGCCGACTTCTGTGGGGACTCACCCGTGAACTGCGCATCGTGAACGGCAGAGGACATAGACCCCTCGGGGACGAGCCAGCGAGGCAGGCGCGCAGGGCTTTCGACTCCTGAACCCGGGCGTTGGCGACGCTCTGAGGAACCCTTGACTAAGTTCCCGTCTTGAAAGGGCGCGGCTTTAGCCGCGCCGTAGAGGCACCAAAAAGAACTGGGCCTTTAGCCCACGAGGGAATGACGGCGCCGCATTCAAGCTTAATCAGAGGCTCCCTGCCGGATCAGATCACGGCGTCCCACTTTTGTAAACTCCTACTTTTGATGCAGTTCTGCGCCGGATTGTTGTTTGGCTTGGCCGGATTGGCAGAGATGCGCATCGCGGCCGGCCCTCATCGCCGCATGTTTGCGAGCCGAGCCGGCAATCCAATCCTGCTCATGTTCCTTTAGTTTCCGGCTGATAGGGCTTGAAGCCGGCGTTTGCCATTCCGCGCTGCGCCTCTGGATTCTTCATGAAAGTGTCCCAAACGAAATTAGTTCGGGCATTCTCTGCCATCAGCATTGTGATGCCGGTGTCGATGCCGAGGACGTCGGTATCGTACCAGTCTGTCAGGGGGTTAAATGCGTCCACAAAGCCATAGCGGCACCATGCTTTCGGGTAGCGGTCGTGAATGGTGCGAAGCACCCGCATGGTTGCCTCCGGAAGAAACGGCAGAGAGCCTCCGGCAGCGGCGGGCGCCACCGTTCCATCGATCGGCCCCATGGCCGGCGGGCCGCCCCAGACAATATACCCGCGTTCGGAATCCGAAGCTGTAATTCCCCACAGGGCGTCGCTATAGTCGCGGAATTGTCTGTTCAGATCGATACAAAAGCGGCGATGCACATCGGTGGCAATCACCGAGTTCTGAAAATAATCCGCATATTGGTCCTTCTTTTGGCGGAAGTCGAACCATGCCTGCGAGTACTGATGCACAAAGAGGGGCGCGAACGAGCCGATGTAGCGCAACCCGTCGTATTCAAAGACAGTGCGCTTCCAGGCAAACCAGGTCTCGCTGCGCAGCGGATGGGACGAAGAGCCCAGTCCCAGCAGATACATCATCATCAACTCGCTATACAAATCCCACCGCGAAGGAATAAAGCCGAACTCCGGCGTCCAGCCCTGCGACAGCAGGGCTGTGTCCTCTGAGAGCCAGGTCCAGTCCACGCGGTCGAAAATGGCGTGTGCAAGGTCATCGATATCTTTCTCGTGAAAATGCTGGCGGCAAGTCAGAACTCCGCACAGCAGCATCGCGGTATCGACAGACGATGCCTCGGAGTCCCATATTCTTTCACCGGTATTGATATTGGCAAAGTGATAGAAAAACCCCCGGTGCGTGGGCAGCTTGTGCCAGATGAACGATAGGGCTTGCAACACGCGCAGGCGTGCGTCGGCGTGGCTTACAAAGCCGCGTTTCTCTGCAATGCAAATTGCAGTCAGGCCAAAGCCCGTTGAAGCGATGCTGGCTGCCACGCTGCTGTCTGCAGCCCGCACGTTGCAGCGGTCTTTAATCAGGCCTGTGTACGGGTTGCCCTGTTCCCAGAAGAATAGAAAACTGGCGTGTTCAAGCTCATTCAGAAACTCCTCATCCCGGGGCGAAAGCGTAGTCGGGGCCGGGGGAGGCGCGGGGCGTGTGTGCTGTTCTGGTTTTACCTGCATCGGGGCCGCATCGCTGAGCAGCGAAAAGACCGCTGCTTGGGCGAGGGGAATCCCCAGGGACATGCCCGCCATCCTGCGCAGCAGCTTCCGGCGCGAACCGTAGCCTTGTCGCGCGTCTATTGTTTTGGGAACCTGCATCTCTGTTTACCCACCGGCCGATTCATAATGCCTGCCCACGCGGTCCTACCGGGGGTGAGATCGCAAAAATACCTTGGCAGACACCAACTATTAGATGCAAAATACAGGACTTATGGTAACCCGTTACGCAAGAAGAATTCGGCATGAAAGCGCGCTAGAATGACTTGCGGACGGATGTGACATCCATGCTTGGGAAAAAGGTAGCGGTCTGGACCGCTCTCGGTGTTCTCGGGATTGCAGTTGTTACCGCGCTGATGGTGTACAAGCAGCGATGGAGGCCGAGATCGATCACCCTACAAGGCGCGGTCATTCGTCGCGACGACGACACCCGCAAGCAACTGCCGATCGCCGACGTAACGGTGGCTGCTTCAGACGGTGCGACATACGTCAGCACCCAGTCCGATGCTTCGGGATATTTCAGTCTCACGTTTCGCGAAAGTGTCTGGCCCGGACAGTCGGTCAACCTCACCTTTCGGCATCCGAATTACCAACCCTTCGATCTCCCGCTGAAGATCGGCCTTCGCTCCACTTCGCAAATGTTGTATGTCGCGTCCCTGACGCACATCCCTGTGCCGGTCAGCACGGATTCCCGCCGGCCGCCGTCGGTGGTCTCCAACCTCCGGGTCAGATTCTCATTCAACTTCGAGACGGAAGAGGACATCGGCAGCGCAGTGAAGACGTTTCAGGTTGTCAACCAGGGAAATGTCCCATGCAATCGTCAGGCCCCGTGCTCGCCGGATGGAAACTGGAAGGCCGCTACGGGTTCCGCAACGCTCGATGCCGGCGTGGGCAATGAGTTTCGTAACGTCAGAGCTTCTTGCATTGCCGGTCCCTGTCCCTTTACGCGGATCGATTCCAGCGGCTTTGAGCGCGGAGGCCGCACCATCGTTGCCTGGGCCGAGGATTGGTCCGACACTGCGACGTTTCTGCTGGAGGCGGAGGCCATTCACACCACCATCGGTTCACGGGTGCGTGAATCGTATCCTGTGGTCTATGGCCGGGTGCTCAACTTCACCCTGCCACCAACTCAGGAGGGCGTAAGTATCGAGGCGGAGATCGATGGCGCGCCGATGGTCTTTCCGTTGGGGCCGAACCTCTACCTCAGTTGGGCTACCTGCATCGCCAGAACCAACAGGGAAGCGCAGAAGTCCACCGTGTACCGGTGCGAACTGAAGCCGGGCTATCGATTTTAAGCAGCCGTCGCGAAATTCCTGAACGCAATGCCGACCGCAAATAAGAAGGCGGCGCGGTCATCGCTGACCGCGCCGCCTTGTGCCTGCGTCCATGTTTCGCGTGTGGACCTTGTGAATAAGCCCGCTCTAAAACAGGTTCCAAAGCGACTGGTTATAGACCTCGTGGTGATACTGCACCTCCGAGCCTTTGACAAACGTGCCCAGATCCTTCGGTGAGCGGTCGGCGGCGGCCTGCTTCAGGTCCGCGAACCTGCCCTGCACGTCTGCCCCCAGGATTTCACCGATCCATTCCGATGCCTTGAAGTCATCGATGGCCTGCTGGATGTGATCCGGCAGGTAGCGTTGTGCCTGGCGCAGGTTGTCCACTGCGGCAATCTGGCCGTCGATGCCCGTCTTGAAGATCGAGAACAGGGTCAGATACGGGTTGGCGTCCGGAGCCACCGATCGCACCTCCACGCGCATCGAACGCGAGTTGCCGATGGGCACGCGCACCATCGAGCCACGGTCCGTCGCCGAAGCCTTGATCTGGTTGGGCGCCTCAAAATGCGGGTCGAGCCGCCGGTAGGCGTTCACGCTGGGATTCAGGATCAGGCAGATGTCCAGCGCATGGCTCAGGATGCGGTCGATGAACTCCCACCCGAAAGCCGACAGTTTTTCCTGGCCGGCTGCATCCCAGAACAGGTTGGTCTTGCCCCCGGAAATGGAAACGTTGGTGTGCATGCCGCTGCCGTTCACGCCTACGACCGGCTTGGGCAGGAAGCAGGCCGTGTACCCCATGTTATTGGCGATCTGCCGGCACAGCAGCTTGTAAAGCTGAATCTGGTCGGCCGCCGCCACCACTTCGCCGTAACCGTAGTTGATCTCAAACTGGCTGGGCGCCACTTCGGGGTGATCCTTCTCGTTCTCGAAGCCCATTGCCCGCTGCACTTCGGCGGCGGTGTCGATAAATTGGCGCAGAGGATCCAGCGGCAGCACGTGATAGTAGCCGCCGGTATTGATGAATTCGAACTTGCCCGTCTCGTGGTACTTCTTTTCTGCGTCCCTGCTCGCGAATAGAAAGCCTTCAATCTCATTCGCCGCGTTGAGCGTGTACCCCTTCGTTTTGTAGAGAGTGTCGGAGTAGCCTTTGAGCACCCCGCGCAGATCGCCGGAATACGGAGTTCCGTCCTTGTCGATCACGGTGCCAAAAACCAGCACCTTGCCATTGCCAAACACGTCGGCGGGCACCCAGTAGAAGGCGCCCCAGTCGATTCCCAGGCGCAGGTCGCTTTCCTTTTGCGCCGTGAAACCGCGGATCGACGAGCCGTCGAAGGTCAGATTCTCATAGGCGCCGAGCAGAAACTTCTTGTCGTAGTCGAGCAGGTGCAGGCGGCCCTCCAGGTCAGAGAACAGCACCGTCACGGCCTTGATCCGCTTCTCATCGGTCAGGTATTTGAGCCGCTTCTCACGGATCTCGTCGATTGGCACACGATTGGCGCGGTCAGCTTTGGCTTGCAGATTCAGCACTTCAAGCTCTTCATATGAGAGAGCCAGAAAATTACGGTACTCAGTTGACATGAATCTCCTTCTGCTTGGGAAAGGAATTGGGCAATCGATCACAGTTTAGAGTTCTAAGCATAAAGAACCCGTGAAGATTGAGAAGGGTTTAGACGTTACGCGATAGGCGGGTCAGCTTAATGGTGGTGGGCGATGAGAACCATCAGGATCAGGATGGCAACCGGGATCAGGGCCAGCGCCGAATAGTAAAGGATGCTGCGCGCCTTGTGCGACTTGCGCTTATTCCAGTTTTGCAGTTCGGGCCGGTCCTCGACCCCCACCTGGTCCAGGTGCTCGAGGTCGTGTGCAAAGTCGCGCGCCCGCGCGTAGCGGTTCCTGGGGTCTCGTTCCAGGGCCCGGTACAACACCTCTTGCAACTGCGGAGAAATGGTTGCATCCGCAACCGTCGGCGGGGTGGGGTAATTCAGCAGCCGGTCGTTCATCACTTCCATGGGCGACGACCCGGTAAAGGGCGTCCTGCCGGTGAGCATCTCATAGAGAATCACACCCATGGCATAGATATCGGTCCGTCCATCGCCGCGCTTGCCCTTCACCTGTTCCGGCGCAATGTAGTTGGGGGTGCCCATGGTGGCCGTAAAGTTGGCGTAGGTCAGCCGCCGGGCCGCGGAGTCGCCGGCAATCCCGAAATCGATCAGCTTGATGTTGTCGTGCTCATCCACCATGATGTTTTCCGGCTTCAGGTCGCGATGCACCACGCCGTTTTCATGGATATATTCAAGCGCGTCCAGCACCGCGATGGCGATGCGAATGGCCCGGTCGTGAGAGATGCGGCCCTCGTCCAGGATCTTGCGCAGCAGGCGGCCTTCGCACCACTCCATCACCATATAAATGCGCGAGCGCTTCTCGCCGCCGTAGACGCGCATCACCTTGGGATGGTTGAGCCTCTCGCCGATGCCGGACTCGCGCTGGAAGCGGTCAAACAGAATCGGATCGGCTTCCATATCCGGATGGGGAATCTTCAGCGCCACCACCTTGTTGTCGCGCACATCCACGGCGCGAAAGATCGACGCCATGCCGCTGCGGGCAACCGGAGCCTCGATGCGGTAGTAATCAATGCGCGAACCATCTTCTATCTGGTCAAGAAAACCCATAGAGGGCCGTACTCCCTGCGTATGACTTACTCTACTGTATCGGTATGGAGTTCCGGAACAGTAAGGCTTTTACAAAGAATTTGTTGGGAAATCCTTCGAGGACGTTCTAGACCGGCAGCCTGTAGGGACGGCCGCGGTACATGCCCACCTGTTCCACTGAGCGCACGCGGATCACTTGTGCCGACGTGTTGTCGTTGCCGTCAATCTCCACGGCGCGCGCAACCAGCTCCCGGGCAATTTCGTCCATGTCCTTATGCTGCGAAACGATTGCGGCAATCGCCGTATCGCTCATCTCGTCGTGCAGGCCGTCGGAGCTCAGCACCAGCACGTCGCCTGGCAGTATGGTCAGCGCCGTGGTGTCCGGCGAAACGAACATCTCCGGCCCCAGGGAACGAATCAGCACGTGGCGCGCGTCCGAGTCTGCAATCTCGCTGGCTGAAATAAGCCCCATCTTTCTTTGTTCGTTCACCCACGTGTGGTCCTGCGTAACCTGCCTCGCCTGCCCGTCGCGCACCAGGTAGCAGCGTGAATCCCCCACGTGCGAAACCACGGCCTGATCGTGACGCAGGGCGCAAGCCACAAGGGTTGAAGCCATCTTCTTTCCCCGGTATTCCGGCGACAGGGTGCGATCGTGCACCGCCGAATTGGCAAACTGGACAAGTCGGGGAAGAAGGCCGGCAAGCATCGCGCCCGATTGCGCCTTGGCAAATTCCTCTACGATCGCTGTCACGGCGGTCGTAGAGGCCACCTCGCCCAGGTCCATGCCGCCCACTCCGTCTGCTACGGCGAAAAGATAACCGTGGGAACGGGCTTGCTGGCGCGAAGAGGGAATGAAAGATCCCATCGCGTCTTCATTGTTGGTGCGAATCTTGCCGGGATCACTGGCCTGGCCGAACACTACATCCAGCATGGGCGCCGCCGCCTGAGAACTCTTCCGCCTTGCCCCGCGGAAGGCTAAAACAATTTTGATGCGTTGGACTTCAAATGACCACTGGGTGGTTCTCCGTCGCCGTCTCCGTGAAGAGGTTGAGCGTTGAAGGGCCACCCAGCGTCCGTGATCAGGTTAACCAACGGTTGACAGCTTACTTTGACTCCAGCAGTATGGCCTTGCCTTTGGCCTTTGAGGTACGCAGGAAGTAAACCGCTCCGTAGACGCCCCAGATCGCCGAGATGCCCAGCGCCAACAGCGGTTCCTTGAAGGTGCCCAGGCCAAACACCGGACTGATGAGGTAGTACGCCATAAGCACCAGGTTGGCGATGAGACCGAAGCCGGGGATAAGTGTGTGCAAAAAGAAGTTGTGATCGGGGCGCTTATTGTAGGCCACGATGCAAAGGAAGCAACTAAGTGCGTAGAGGATGAAGGTGCCGAAGTTGGAGGTGAGCGTGATGGTCAGCAGCGAGTTGTGCAGGCCGGCCAGCGTGTCATGTGAGGGATAGCCGAAACTGGATAAGACCCCGTGGGGCAGGGCGGCAATGGCAGCGTCAGAAGGCGCGCCTGCGTCGCCGAAGACCAGCGTGACAGCCAGTACGCCGATGACTGCGGAGATAGCGGCCAGCGTCCAGATGGCTTTGCGCGGCGACAGTGACCCGGCATGAAGAATGCCGAAGTGCTCGGGGGCTTCATCGTCTTTGCCCATTGCGTAAGTCACGCGGGCGCCCGTGTTCATGCAGGCCAGCGTGGTGCCAATCAGTGCCAGGAAAACAGTAACCGCCTCCACTTCCATAAAGTACTTGCCATGCCCCGGTCCAAGCAGCCAATCGCCGACGATGATCATCATGTCGCCGATGGGAGCCGCTGAAGTAACCGCGCTTTGCATGGTATAGCCGGAGTTGAGGAAGTAGTTGGCTGCAAAATACTCAAACAGGTAACAGACCAGCCCCTGGATCAGCAGCGAAGCGATCACGGCGATGGGAATGTGCTTGGTGGGGTTTTTCGCCTCGCCTCCCATCGCGGTTACCGATTCGAAGCCGACCAGGATGAGGATGGCGACCGTAGCCTGAATAAACATCCAGTTCAGGTTGTGAGGCACAACCACAGAAAGCGCCGAAGTATGGGTGAGCATGTTGCCATTGGCGTCCTTGTCGGGATACGAAACGACGTAAGGAAGCGGCTTGCCCGCTGAATCGAGCAGGGGCATTGGCGTGCCGCTGGCATCGCGAATTGTCGCGCCGCTCTTGTCGGTTGCGAACTGGTAGGTGTAGGTCGACATGGACTGCGTGTCGTATTGGAAGGCGGTGGGGCCGACCGCTCCCGTCGGATGGTTGGCCCGATAGCCGAGTGCCAGTACGCTGAAGACCACCAGTGCGGAGATCTGCACGATGTTGATGGCCAGGTTCACGGCCGTGGAAGCGCCGGCGCCCTTCGATGCGATCCAGGCGACGAAGAACGAAAACACAATCGCCACCAGGCCCATGAAGACCGGCCCGGGGTTTGCGCCACTCATGAAGGTGGGAAATAGGAAGCCGACCATATAGCCCACAAAGATGCCCGTGGTGGCCACCATCACGCCCGGATACACCCAGTAATAAAGGTGCGAGCCCCAGCCTACGATGAACTTGGCCACGCGCGCGTATTTGAAGGCCTTGTCCTTTGAAAGCAGCGCTTGCTCAGCGTAGTAGTAACTGGAGCCGGTGCCGGGATAGAGCTTTGAAATCTCGGCATACGCTACCGCCGTCGCCAGGCACAAAAGCAACGCGGCGAAGATGCCTGCCCACATGGCCGGAGCCGTCGATGGCTGGCCCGCCGTGCCCGTGGTGGCCTGAATCAGGAAGGTGAGCCATAGGAAGGCGCCGGGAGCGATGAGCGCCATTGCGTTGCTGGTCAGCCCGGTTAAACCCAGGGTGGCCTGCATCTGAGGTGCTTTTTGATCTGCCATGAGCATTCTCCTGGAAATTGAGGTTCTTGGATCTGCTCCCGGTGAATGACCCCGGGATGTTCGAATGGCTTGCCCGTCTTCGATTTCCTGTTCGGGCCAGTTTTATTGCGCTTTCTGGGTTAACTGAATGCTAAGTTCGCGGTTATGAGGATGAAATGAAGAAACCGGTTATAGGCTTCTTCCTCACGGCTGCGTCAGGGAGAACTGTGCAGCTCCGTCCTGGCAGTTCGGCGCGCCCCGAGGCTGCACATGCGTCCGGTTGATCGCTTGGAGCCGAAGAAGGCAACCAACTCTGCGGTAACTCTTGACTAAGCCCTGACCGCGCCAGTCTCTAGCACTTTATGAAGATCGGCACGTCGCCGCCCTGCGGAGCGGCGCCTTGATTCCGCTATTTTCCGATGTTGTTGCCAAAGATGAAGCCGAATTCAAGTACGCCCCGGAATTGGTTCGCATCCGTTCCTGTCTTGCCAAAAACACTTCCCGGCGTGTAGCTCGTTGCATGCACCACCGCGAGATCGCTGCGAACGTACATGCCTCCCTTTTGGTAGGTTGGCGTCACAGTGAAAGTGGTGCCTCCGCTGCCCGCTCCAAAGCCCACCATGTTGACTGAACCGTCGGTAGCGCTCCCCGAACTCGTGAGGAATTCCACGCGTGCCGGAAGCGAGAGGCCGCTCTTAAAGGCATAGCTGGCGTTGATCGCGCCGCCGGTTGCGGATGTACCCTTGGGGACGCCTACCGCGGTGTTTGTCGGCAGCTTGCCGTACTGGAAGTACGGCGAAATGATCCATGGACCCTTGGTGTACGTATAGATCACCGCGTGCATGTAGCCGTTATTCTGCATCGGCGTAGCCGGATGGTCGGAATGCCCGGCATAGACGGTCTGTCCGAGGTTCCCCATCCCGTCGTATACCAGGCTATGAGGCCCCTTCGTCAGGGTCACCGAGCCGGAGAGCCACGAGTAGCGGTTGGAATAGTAACCGTCGTTCCAACTTATTGCGGCGCTCAGATACTTACCCAGGGTTTGATTTACCTGGATACCGCGATTGATGGCGTTTTCCTGGTTCCAAACGATGCCGCGCTCGATGTTGAAGTTCTGGTACGTAAAGGTAGACTCGGCGCCCATCAGAGTGGGAAGAGAGCCGATAAGGAACTGCGTGTTCTTAGCCGCCTGCAACTTCAGATAGGCAACCGGAACGGGCCCGTAGAAATTGTTCACTGTGTTTTGGGCGTTAACAAACGGCACGCTGAGCGTCGGCATGGTGTAGACGCCCGCCTGGATGTAGTACTGAAGCTTCCCGTCCGCTTTTTGAATGAAAATTTGTCCGTTGCTTAGAGTGGCCTGCGCATTGTCATCTCCCGGCACGGAATTGTTCTGGAACTGCGCGAAACCGGTCACGATGCCGTTGACGGACAGCTTGCCCAACGGTCCCGCATCGAAGGTCGCCGGCGGCAGCCATTGCAGCGGGCCCGTGAGAACGAATGTGGAAAGCGGTGCTGGCGGCTGCGCTGCTGCCGGAGTTGCAGCCGGTGCGGCCGGCGCCTGCTCGGGTGGGGTTGCGGGCGTCGCCGGCGCTTGCGCGCCTGCCGCCACGGCCGTGGCCATGGCTGCTGCGGAAATCACTTGAAGGATGCGGTTTGCGTTCAGAAACATCGGCACTGTTCCTCCCAATCGAAATGATTTTTGTATGACATGGAAATGCATTCGCCAAAAATTCGGGCAAGTGATGGCGCATTGTTTCCAGTACAGGCTTCTACCGCACCAGGCCTTGACAGCCTCGCGAATGCGTCAGCCAAGGCATGCTTAGAAGAATGGGTGTATATGCGGTGCGCGCTGCATCTTGCGATGGTCCGGTCGTTGCGGATTAACACTAGTAACGCAAACATGGCATAAAGAAACTATGAGGATCACGAAAAGAATTCAAAATGCTGCGACTTGACCACTTAGCCTGCTCCGCTCACAATGCGGGGATTTGACATTCTCTTGCCGTGATTCCGCGGAGCTTTATATCGTGGCGCATAAGAAAGACATGAGGATGCTGTTAAAATTCATTTACCATTCCCCCCGCGTAGAGAAGTTGGAACCGCAGGCGCTAGGAATCTGGATGGAACCACGCATCTCTTGTTGCTGCTCCCGAAGAACCAACGCATAACGATCGCTCAAACAGCACGCCGGAACCGGATTCCGGCAAAACCAGAACGGACTCGAAGGTGGCGCGGGCCTCGGAGGGACAGCACCTCCTGGCTTTTGCCCCGATGGAAAGGTTGGTAGCTGGTTGTCTGGCGCTCCTATTCCGATCCGCACGGTCTTCGGCGCGCGGCGCGTACGCGGCACCGGCTCGCAGGCGCTTCTATTTACACTCGAGTGCGCCCTCGGGGTGCTGTCCGTCGTTCTTTTGGGAGCGTTTGCGCATTGGCTGCAGTGGCTTCTCCCCATCGCCGTGCTGCTTTTCCTCCTTATTGTGGTACCCACCGCTCTGCTGTGCGGATTCTGGCAGGCGGTGATCGTTTCGCTTTCTGCGGTCCTGGTGCAAAGCTTCTTTACCGCGCACCAGGCAAGCTTCAATCCCGCCGCGGACCCGGCCAATTCAATCACGCTGCTGGCCTTCGTGTTTACCGCGCTGGTGGTCAGCCGGCTGTCTGCACGGGTTACAGAACACGCCAGGGAAGCAGAGTCCTGGGGCGGCCAGATGCACGACCTGTATGAGTTCACACGCCGCACTCTGCAGATGAATCTTCACGACGAGCCGGGGGCGCAACTGGCCGAACTGGTCCACGAGATCTTCGCGCTTGAGGCCGTGGTGGTCTTCGACTCCGACCTGCACCAGACCTATCAGGCCGGCTTCTGGGATTCCGATCCGAAGGAGTTGGCTCAGAACATCTACTACTTCGAGACCTCGGACGACGATGCGGAGACGGGAATTGGCCGCCGTGTGGTGCGCCTGGGGACAGTGCCCATCGGCAGCCTGGTGGTGCGGGGAGACACCAGTCCGCTCACCAACAACGCCATCGCTTCGCTTATCGCTATCACCTTTGACCGCTACCGCGCCTTCGCCAACGAGAGCCGCATTGAGACCGAGCGCCGCACCGAGCAGTTGCGCGCCACCGTGCTCGACAGCCTGGCGCACGCCTACAAGACCCCGCTGACCGCCATCCGTGCGGCCTCGACCGGCCTCGGCGAAATGGGCCGCCTCTCGCCCGCGCAGGCTGAGCTGGTGTCGCTCATCGACGAGCAGACCGGCCTCTTGAGCGAACTCACCACGCGCCTGCTCACCACCGCCCGCCTCGATGCGGGAGAGGTCACCGTCCATGCCGTGCCCGTTGGCGTGGGGCCGCTCATCGATGAGGTGGTCGCCAGTCTCCGCGATCGCCTGGCAAGCATGAAAGTCTCCATCGAGCTGCCCGATGACAACCTGGTTCTAAGCTGCGACCGCCAGTTGATGACCATGCTCCTGGCGCAATACCTCGACAACGCCTGCAAGTACTCCATTTTTGGCGCCACCATTACCGTCCGCGCTGAACGGGCCAAAAATGAAGTGATCTTTTCCGTGCACAGTTTTGGCCCTGTCATTCCCATGGCCGACCGTGAGCGCATCTTCGATCGCTACTACCGCTCCACTAATTCATCCAACCGGTCTGCCGGAACCGGAATCGGCCTGTCGGTTGCCAAGCGGGTGGCCATGGTGCATGGCGGCTATGTATGGGTCACCAGCGGCGAGGATGAAGGCACCACGTTTTACGCGGCGATCCCAGCCCCGATTCGAAAGAAGGAATCCCGATGAATCAGCCTGCCATTCGCGTTCTCGTTGTCGATGATGAAGCAGCCATTCGCAGGGCGCTTCGGCCCCCGCTTGTGGAACTCGGCTTCCATGTGACTGAAGCTTCGCGTGGCGAAGAGGCTCTGCAACTGCTTCGCGCCGGCAGTTTCGATGTCGTGCTGCTCGACATCAACATGCCGGGCATCGGCGGCATCGAGACGTTGCGCCGCATTCGCGCCTTCGCTCCGCGCTTGCCGGTCCTTATGGTCACCGTGCGCGACGGCGAAGAAGAAAAGGTAGAGGCGCTGGAACAGGGCGCCGACGACTACGTGACTAAGCCCTTCAGCATTCGCGAGCTTATCGCGCGCATCCGCACCGCGCATCGCCGTGTGCACGCCCCCGCCCGCGCCGAAGACGCGCCCATCGAGATCGGTGAAATCCGCCTCACTCCGGCACGCCGCTCCGTCACCAAGCGAGGCCAGATCGTGCACCTCACGCGCAAGGAGTTCGATATACTCCACTGCCTGATGAGCCGCGCCGGACGCGTCGTCACCTATGCCAAGTTGCTCACCGCCGTGTGGGGCGCAGATTGCCGTGAAGAGGTCGAGTACCTGCGCACGTTCGTCCGCCAGTTGCGCAAGAAGATTGAGGACGATCCTTCCAGTCCCATCTACCTGCTCACGGATGTTTACGTGGGATACCGCTTTGCCGACGCGCAAATGCTCCAGGAAGAAACCCCCGTGGCGGTAGCCGGGTCGGAGGGGGAAGAAGAGCCTTCGGAACGGGCTGCTTCTTAGCCTGGTCAGTTGTCAATTCGCCACACTGGAATCTGTTCACGCTGGCAGGCCGTCATCTCTCACGGCAGGGAACCGTTCCTTGCGCGGATTTGCCGTTGGTCCTGCGGTACTGCTCATGCGCGGTACAATAGCGGCGAACCGAAACCACAAGAGGATGACCTCATGAAAGCACTCAGCCGGCCGCCGGTGCGGATTCTTGCCTGCTTCTGCACTCTGGTCTTTATGGCGGCAGCAACTGCCGTTTGGAGCGCCCCGCCACGGCACTCGGAATTTCGCAATGTCACCATCAGCAATACCGAACCTCGGCGCGACGTCACCGGCGCAATCGTCGATGCGCATGATGGCAATCTGCTGTTTGCGAACGGCCGCTATTATCTGTATGGAACAGCCTATGGCAAGACTGCCGGCTATAGCATCAACAACCGCTTCCGCGTGTACAGCTCGCCCGATCTGGAGCATTGGACCTTCGAAGGCGAATTACTCAAGTCTCCTCCCGATGGAGTTCATTACAACCCTTCGGTCGTCTATAACCCCAGGACACACAAGTATGTGCTTTGGTACAACTGGTATCCCCGGCTGTGGGATGGCCAGGTGGCCGTTGCCGTCAGTGATACGCCGGTGGGTCCCTTCACAATCGTGAACACCCGGGTGAAAGTGACCCAGGCTGAGCAGAGGCCGGGCGCCGGCACGCTCTTTGTGGACGACGACGGCGTCGGTTACTACATCTACACCGCCATCGCGCAGGATCACGCGGTTCGCGTCGAGCGCTTAAGCCCCGATTTTCTGGGATCGACCGGGCAGGTCAGCGATGTTCTTGCCCGCGGCTGCGAAGCGACGTCCATGCTCAAGCATGACGGCCGCTATTATGCCCTGTTCGATAATACGTGCTGCTTCTGTTCGGCGGGCAGCGGGGCACGCGTGTATGTCGCGTCCTCGCCGCTGGGGCCCTACTCCGAGAGGCAGAACATTAACCGTCCTCCGGGCCGTAACCCGGTCGTGGCAGGCCAGCAGGCCTCTATTGCCAGGATTCCCACACCCCATGGCGACGCGCTCATCTGGATCGCCGATCGCTGGGGATCGAGGCCCGATGGCGTCAAAGGCCACGACTTTCAGTTCTGGAGTGCTCCGCTGCTCTTCGACATCGACGGCAATATTGCACCGATTGCGAATGTCCCCGAATGGAGCCTTACGGTGCGCGTGGGTTCCGGGCCTTCTTCCCAGGACAAAAAGCCCTATCTATGGCCCAAAAAGAAAGATCCCAATCCCCTCAAAATCGATCCTTGCACCGGGGCTGCTCTCCCGCCGGAAGATTGAGGGCACGCGAGAACGCACTCGCATCCTCGCCCTCTACTCGTCGTAGTGCAGCAGGCTGAAGACGTCGTACTCCGTGAAACGGTCGCGGCCTTTCAAAAAGTCCAACTCGACCGCAAAGCCCAGCCCGGCAATCTCTCCGCCCAACTGTTTCACCAGCTTCACGGTGGCCTCCATCGTGCCGCCGGTAGCCAGCAGGTCGTCCACCAGCACCACGCGCTGTCCCGGCTGGATCGCGTCCACGTGAATCTCCAGCGTGTCGGAGCCATATTCCAGGTCGTAGGTCACGCGCGCCACAGGAGCGGGCAATTTCCGCGGCTTGCGCACCGGCACAAACCCCGCATTCAGGCGGTAGGCCAGGGCTGGCCCAAAGATGAATCCCCGCGCTTCGATGCCCAGCACCAGGTCGATCTTGCGCTCGATATAGTGTGCCGCCAGCGCGTCAATCAGCTGCGCAAAGCCCACCTTGTCTTTCAGGAGCGTGGTGATGTCGTAGAACAGAATCCCCGGCTTGGGAAAATCGGGCACCGTGCGCACCAGCGCCTTCAGGGCTTCCACGTTGATGGGCTTGCTTTTTTCAGGCATGCTTCCGCTCGCTCCTGGTTTTCGCTTCAAAATGAAGCTGGAATGGATTTATGGGAGAGGAACCGGCAGGCACGCAAGTCCACTTCCCTATAGATTATAGAGGCAAGCCTTCAGCCTCCACTGTTCTGTCGTGAGTCTTCATAAACCCGAGACAAGACAGGATCCACACCTCGCATCTCACCAATCCCTGTTCCCTAATCTCTGTTCACTGATCACTGATCACTGTTCTCTGATCACTGTTCTCTGATCACTGTTCACTGTTCCTTGTCTCTCCCACGGATCCCTTAGCAGCGAACACAACCCCAGGTCGTTCTCGTAGCGCTCCACTTCCACCTCGGCCATGCGGATGGCATTCGCCATGCCGCGGAATGCGGGCACGGCATCCGAGCCCATGATCTGCGGTGAAACGAACAGGTGAACGCGGTCCACCATATCGCCCGCCAGCAGCGCCGTGTTCAACCTCGTCCCTGTTTCAGTCAACAGGGTCAAAATGCCTTCCTCTCCCAACTGATCCAGAACTTTATCCAGAGGCACGCGCCCTGCTTCGGCGGGCAGCACTTCCATGCGCACACCGCGGGTCCGCAATTCGGCAATGCGTGCCTCGTCCTTCGACACGGTAAAGATCACCAGGTCATGGTTGGCGGTGTGGACCATCTTCGAATCCAGCGGCATGCGCAGGGCTGAGTCCAGCACAATGCGCTGCAGAGGCCGCCTGCGGCGCAGGCCGCTGCGGTCCGTCAGCATGGGATCGTCCGCCAGGACCGTGTCGATGCCGGTCAACGCTGCATCGGCCTGCCAGCGCAGCGGCTGCACCGCCGCCCGTGCGGCCTCGCAGGTAATCCAGTAGGGCTCGCGCGCGGTATGCCGGCCGGGAGGCGGTCCGATGCGGCCATCCAGGGTCATCGCCACCTTCATCAGCACCAGCGGACGCCGATGCTGGCTCCAGCGCGCAAATCCCTCGTTGAGCCGCCGTGCTTCAGTCTGGCAAACGCCCAGCGCAACTTCAATCCCCGCCTCACGCAGCCGGTCTGCCCCGTGTCCGGCCACAGCGGGATTGGGGTCCGCCGTGGCAGCCACCACGCGGCCCAGTCCGGCGGCAATCAGCGCTTCCGTGCAGGGCCCGGTGCGGCCCGTGTGGTTGCAGGGTTCCAGGGTCACATACGCTGTGCCGCCGCGCAGGCGTTCTCCTGCGTGCTGCGCTGCCACCTTCAGCGCCACAACCTCGGCGTGCTCCAGCAGTTCGTACTCGTGCCAGCCTTCGCCCACCACCTGCCCGGCGCGATCCAGAATCACGCAACCCACCACCGGGTTGGGCGAGCACACCGCAATGCCGCGCCGCGCCAGTTCCAGCGCCCGTTGCATCCAGTACCGGTCTTGATCCATTGCGTTCATATGTAGAGGTCCCAGGAGCTTCGCGGCCGCAAGAAGTGTAACCCGCCCGCCTCCATGCCGCAGAGCATAGCGCCCTTACTGCAAGCCGTCAGTCCAGCAACGCGTCCACAAAATCAGCAGGCGAAAACTCCAGCAAATCCGTCATCTGTTCGCCCACTCCCACAAAGCACACCGGCAGGTTCAGTTCCCGGGCAATCGCCACCGCGATGCCGCCCTTGGCGGTGCCGTCGAGCTTGGTCAGCACAATCCCCGTCACTCCGGCGGCCTCGGTAAACTGCCGCGCCTGCTGCAAACCATTCTGGCCTGTGGTCGCATCCATCACCAGCAGCACTTCGTGCGGCGCGCCGGGGATGAGGCGGGCGGCGGTACGGCGCATCTTGTCCAGCTCATCCATCAGGCCGCTCTTGGTGTGCAGGCGGCCTGCTGTATCCACAATCAGTTCGTCTGTTGCGCGCGCCTTGGCCGCGGTAATGGCGTCGAACAGCACTGCCGCCGGGTCGCCGCCGTGCCTGGTCTTGATCATCTCCACCCCGCTGCGCGAGGCCCACACTTCCAACTGCTCGATTGCAGCGGCGCGAAACGTGTCGGCGGCGCACAGCAAAACGGTGCGCTTCCGTGCGCGGTACCACGCGGCCAGTTTGCCCGCCGAGGTGGTCTTGCCTGTCCCATTCACTCCCACCAGAAATGTGACTCTGGGCGGCGCAGCCGGAGCCTGGGCTGGGTGCTGTGGAGCTTCCAGGATGGCCTGAATCTGGGCCTTCAGCAGTGTGCGGAGTTCCTCGCCGCCTTCGATGGCCTGGCGCAGCGCCCGTTCCCGCAGCGCATCCAGGATTTCGGTCGTGGTTTGGACGCCTATATCGCTGGTAAGCAGCGCCGTTTCAAGGTCTTCCAGGGCGGCTTCGTCCACCGTCCGGGTCAGGGCGACAATGTCGCCAATGCGGGACGAAAAGGATTCGCGGGTGCGTGTAACGGCTTGCTTCAAGCGGCTGAAAAAGCCAGGCTTGGCCCCCAATTCCGCTCCAGTCTCCGCGCCGGAAGCGTTCTCCGCCTCCGCAGGGTCCTGCCCGTCATCTTTTCCGCCAAAGAGTCTGATCATCATCGGGTCCAGCTTTGAGTTTAAAGCAGCGCTCTCAAGCAGAAGCTGCTTGCGGCGTCATGGCTCGGCGAGGCAGCGGCCCTTCGCGCGCCGGTCCTCAAAAAAAATCGCTTGCGTTTTGCAATCCGATTAGGGAAGAATGCCGAGAACTACCTCCGCCAATTCCCCCGGCGGAAGCTTCAACAGAGGAGGCGGCAGCCAATGAGTAAGGTGCGTGTTTTGGTCGGGACGCGCAAGGGTGCGTTCATTCTTACCTCGGACGGCAAACGGAAGAAGTGGGAGGTAAGCGGTCCCCATTTTCCGGGCTGGGAAATTTACCACGTGAAAGGTTCGCCGGTGGACCCCGACCGGCTCTATGCGTCGCAGTCGAGCGGCTGGTTTGGGCAGGTGCTCCAGTGCTCCAGCGACGGCGGAAAGACCTGGGCGCCCGGCGGCAACAAGTTCACCTACGCCGGAGTGCCCGGCACGCACATGTGGTACGACGGCACGCCGCACCCCTGGGAGTTCAAGCGTGTATGGCACCTTGAGCCGTCGCTCACTGATGCGCAAACGGTTTACGCGGGCGTGGAGGATGCGGCCATCTTCCGTTCCACCGACGGTGGTGCGAATTGGGAAGAAATGCGCGGTCTGCGCGAGCACGGCACGGGGCCCCAGTGGCAGCCGGGCGCGGGCGGCATGTGCCTCCACACCATCATCCTCGATCCCAGCAACCCTCAGCGGATGTACATCGCCATCTCCGCGGCGGGCGCATTCCGCTCCGATGACGGCGGCAAGAACTGGAAGCCCATCAATAAAGGCCTGGTGTCGAACATGATTCCCGACCCCACCGCTGAAGTAGGCCATTGCGTGCACCACGTCGCCATGCACCCCGACCGTCCCGGCGTCCTTTTCATGCAGAAGCACTGGGATGTAATGCGCAGCGACGACGCCGGCGACAACTGGCGCGAGGTCAGCGGCAACCTGCCCACCGACTTCGGCTTTGCGATTGACGTCCACGCCCACGAGCCGGAGACGGTGTTTGTCGTGCCCATCAAGAGCGACTCCGAGCACTTTCCCCTCGAGGGCAAGCTGCAGGTCTTTCGCAGCCGCACCGGCGGCAACGAGTGGGAGCCGCTCACCAGGGGCCTGCCGCAGAGCGACTGCTATGTAAACGTGCTGCGCGACGCCATGTCGGTCGACAAGCTCGACACATGCGGCGTCTACTTCGGCACCACCGGCGGCCAGGTCTATGTCTCGCCCGACGGCGGCGACTCGTGGTCCGCCATTGTCCACGACCTGCCCACGGTCCTCTCAGTCGAGGTGCAGACCCTGCCGTGATTGCAGCGTCCTGGCCTTAGCGCATTTCCTAGCCTTCAAGAGACCTTCGGGTGCCCCCACTCCTGCGACGTTCTTGCTTCTCGTCGCAAGGGTGGGATTCCACAAACCTCAACTCAGGGTCCCCATTTTTCCACGTTTCCTCCGGAGTTTTCCACAGGAGGGTTTTCGTCCGCGGGGTGATTCTTTACGGAAAGGGCGGAAGGTCAAAGACATTCATCTAGATCTTTAACAATCAGGCATACTAGGCTATAAACACTAAGGTTATATGTCCAATCCAGTCGCCACAATCCGCGTACTCCTCCCCTACCACTTGCGCAACTTGGCGCGGGTCGATGGCGAAGTCACGCTCCAGGTTGCCGCGCCGGTCACGCTGTGCACCGTGCTGGATGCGCTGGAGGCCCGCTACCCCATGCTGTGCGGCACCATCCGCGACCACGACACCCAAAAACGCCGCCCATTCCTGCGCTTCTTCGCCTGCGAAGAGGACCTGTCGCACGATTCGCCCGACGCACCTCTGCCCGACCCGGTTGCCGCCGGAAAAGAGCCGCTCCTGATTATCGGTGCAATCGCAGGCGGCTAAGCCCTCGTTGCAGACAAGGCTTTGCTCAAGTAATGGATGAGACAACGCTACGGAAAGTATTGATAAATAATTTACTTGTTATTCTCGCTAGGTGTCCCAGGTCCGAAAATCCTGACCTTTCGACAAACTCAGGGCGGACCTGGGGTATCCCTGTTTCAGTTCATTTCATTCAAAGAGGACCCGGGCCACGCCCTACTGATCTCGAGGAGGACAGGGGGGAGGGGCGGTGCAACGGGTTCAACAGTCTTCACAGTCCTTGAAACAATCGGGCACGTTGGCTTGATTTGGATCCCGTCACGTGGAACGGGGCGGGATCGACGCATGAGATAGCATCGGCGCTCAATTACTTCTTTTCCGGCGCCTTGGTCATGACATCGGTCGACTTGCGATCGCTTGGCTTCTCAACTGCAACCACAGTCAGGGTCTTGCCATCGCTTGAAACAGTCCAGGTGTCGATTTCAATGACGTTGCCTTTCAGTTTGTCGGTTTCTTCAAAGGAGCGGTCCCCGAGGCGCTTGAGGGAGACTGTGTCATAGGCATAGGAACCCTTGACCGGGTACTCCTTCCCGTCGAAGTTCGCTGTGTAGGTTTCGCCGGTTGGTCTCGTCAGGGTCAGTTCATCCCCCTTGGTTTTGTAGGTGGTCATCAGGCCGTTTTCGCTGGCTCCGGACTTGACCTCCTGCCATTGGCCCGAGGTTGCGTGAACACCAGAGGGCAGTTTGCCAACCCGCTTGGAAGTGCTGGTAAAGTTGATAGCCTCTCCACTGTTGGGCGGATGGCTGAGGCCCTTTACGTTCAGGGTCTTGCCGTCTGCAGACACAGTGACGGTCATTTCGTACACAGCTTTTCCATCCTTCTTCCCGGCGATGGCGACGGACTTGGCGTCAACTTCCTTGACGCTGAGCGTGTCAACGGCCTGATCGCTGACTGGCTGGTCGGTACCGTCCGCCTTGACTGCGTACGATGGCACGCAGCTTTCGCAGTGGTACCAGCCCTGCGCGATGTAAACCACCATCGGCTTGGTTTCAGGTTTGTATTTGGAAGAATCTGTTCGCCAGGCTCCGTCAAACGGGCTCTGGGCGAGCGATTTTCCTGCCCAGAGTATCCCTGCCGAGAACAAGACGACCGCAAAGTAGCGATGAATCTTCTTCATTTGAGTTGTACCTCTCTTTCTGCGAATTGAAATTCCATGCTGGATCTCAAAAGTGGCACCATGATACGCCGGGTGCCCCAGATCCCGTTTTTGGGACCTGGGATAGCAGCCGATCGGCAATTATTTCTTGAAGACACTGGCGAGCGCCACTCCGGCCGCTTCGTCCTCAATCACTGCGACGGTGTTGAACGACAGCAGGTCCGCCCATTTTGCGGCGCCCTTGTAGAGGGCCGCGGGGTTGTCCGATTCGAACAGCGCGAAACCGCCGCTCAGGTCCACGTTGTGCCAGCGGCCCAGCAGCGTAGTGCCTTCCTCAGGCGCACCCACGCCGGCCAGGAACCGCTCGGCAGCTTCCGGTAGTGCTGCGGAGTCGAAACTCCACGTCGTCATGAATTTCATTTCGATCGTCCTCCAGTTTGGATTGTGTTGGGGGGAAGTTATCCCGGGCGCACCCGAGCCCGACGATCATACAGGAACTCCCCCAGGTCGCTCTTTCCTTTAATTGGAAATAGGGGTATTTACTTGACGCCACCAGATACAACAGGTTGTGGTTTGATCAAGGCTGCAAACGGGACGGGGCCAACCTGCACGGCTTGCTGAGCCAATCGATAAAACAGTTTGCCGCGAGAT
>Ga0182013_10000720_pt1 | contig 45929 bp, 32 predicted proteins | sample 612S2MmetaG_FD_120487 | JGI IMG/M metagenome (GOLD analysis project Ga0182013, IMG submission 120487) | Permafrost microbial communities from Stordalen Mire, Sweden - 612S2M metaG | ecosystem: Environmental > Terrestrial > Soil > Wetlands > Permafrost | place: Sweden: Stordalen | collected... | reverse complement strand
GGCACAGGCGGCCGCGGCTGCGCTGCGGAACATGACACTCGGATTGCAGAGGCCCGCTTGCCCATTCATGAATCGCGCCTCGATCTCCGCGTGACCTGCTGGCGCCCTGAGCGCGGGCTGCACCGCGCGGCCAATGAGGAACTCGATCTGAGTGCCGAGAATCACGACTTCAGGATGCGCATCGAGGTATTCGACTTCGGAGCGAAGCCGGTGCGGAAGAGAGATGTCGTCAGCGTCCATGAGCGCGACGTATTCCGAGCGGCAAAGGCCGAGAGCCCGGCTGCGTGCCGCGCCCGGACCCTGATTTTGCTGCTCAATGAGCACGATTCTGTTGTCGCGCAGGCTGCGCAGGTAGGTTTCCGAACCGTCCCCAGAGCCATCGTTGACGATGATGAAGGTGAAGCCGGTATAACTCTGGCGAAGAATGCTCTCCACTGCCTCGGGGAGATAGGGCATGGCATTGTGCACGGGGAGTATAACGGACAACTTTGTATTCATGAGGCCTGGATTCTTAGATCCGATGGGTGCGTTTCAATGTGCTGCCGCAGCGCGGCATTGCGCATTTCGATTCTTGGCGAGATAAATGTCGCTGAGCTGGCGGGCTTTGCGGTCCCAATCGTACTCACGGCTGCGGGCCAGGGCGCCTTCAGCCAGCCGGAGCCTAAGAGATTCATCGTAGATTCGCACGATCGCATCGCGCAGACCGAGGATGAGTTCCTGCCTGGAATGCGCGGGAACCTTGATTCCGCTCTCCGCGGTGATTGCGTCGGCGAATCCACAATGATCGGGGCAGAGGACAGGAAGGCCGTTGGCCAGTGCTTCGACGACCACCGTGGAGGTGAGATCGTACACGCTGGTGACGGCCAGAGCATGCGACTGCTGCATCTGCTCGAGGACGGCGCGGCGGGGCACCTGGCCAAGCCAGAGGCAGCGGTCGGCGACTCCGTTGGCGCGAGCAAGCTTTTTCCACTTTGCAGAGAGCGGCCCTGCGCCGATGATGGTGAGTTTCCAACTGAGATCGGAGGGCAGGAGTGCGAGCGCCGATAACAGGAATGGAAGTGCTTTTCCGGCGAGGAAGTTGCCGCACCAGAGCAGGCCAAGCGGCTCGGAGATACGTCGCTGCAGCGGCGCCCTGCGTGTGAGGGGCGGAAGGCCAATTTCGCTGATGACTGTTGACTCGCGGCCGTAAAAGCGCCGGATCTCCCTCTGGATTCCTGTGGTCGCGGCGATGATTCCGCCCTCGGCTCCTTGAAATGCGAGTTTGGGAGCGCGTGAAAATCGCCGGTCCCAGTCGTTGAAAAGATTCCGCGCCAGGTAATAGAGTCCGCCGCGCCATCCCAGCGCGGGCAGCAGGGCCCAGGTGGTCTGCTCAAGGCCGCCGATGGGACCCCAGACGAAGGGTGCGTCCAGCTGAGGGAGCAATCCGGGAATGCGGAATCCGACATAGGTGAGCTGATGGACGATGTCGAAGCCGATTTGCAGCTGAAGTTGTTTCGCAATCTTGTGGGCGGCTTTCTGCCACTGGTGCGTGTATGTGAACAGATACATGGGGGGCCAGATCTTTTCGGCCCACAAGAAGCGGGTCCTCGGCACATAGTGAAACCTTAGCCGGGCGTTCAGTTCGGGCCTGTGTTCGAGCTCCGCCTCTATCTCGATGCGGTTGTGCTCCGCAGTAATTACCGATAAGTCGTGGTATTTCGAGATGGCTTCGACCCAGCCCCAACCTACTCCGTATTCCGATCCAAGGGCCGGGCTGCAGGCGTAAGCGCAGACCAGGACTTTGAGTCGGGGCGGATCGGGAGCGTGGGCCGATTCCATCGGATGGCCTGCGCCGGCGGCGGCTGTGGAGGACGAGATGGAAAGGGCCTGCAATGTCGCTGCCTTAATCCAAGCCGCGCACGGGCGGCCGATTTCGAAGTTTTTGATCATCCGGCGCGGCGCGCTCGAGCTGCCTGAACCGGGTAACAGGGGCGGGCTGGCCGTGGCCTGAAGCGCGCCAGAGGTCTGGAAACCGTGACCGAGGCAAGCGTTTCGAGATACACATAGACGGCAGCCATCACCAGCAGATCCACGGCAAAGCTGGCAGTGGTTGTTTCGGGTACTGAGCGAACGGTGAAAAACATCATCACCGTGCCGGCTTCCAGAACGCGGGTGCGATCCTGGGGGCTGATCAAGGCCTCTCTCTTGAGAAGCCGGAAGAAAAGGACCCATCCCCCGGCCCAGGATGCGAGGTACGGAATGCCCCCGATGATGCCGGCATTCATCAAGGCCTGAAGGTAGGAGTTGTGGACGTGTTCGTGGATGATCAGGCGGTCAGCCCATTGGCCACGGCCTAGAAGGGGAGCTTCTTTGAAGGCGGCTACGCCGTGTGCATAGGCGCGCGTACGTCCGGTCATGCTGAGAAACTGCTCTTTTGTCTGGCCACGCTCGAGGTAGGTGGTGACCTGATTGGACAAGGTGGCGGGAGAATCGAGCAGGACGATGAGGACCACGGCAATGAGAGCGAAAGGCAGCGCGTAGCGGCGCATTCGCGAGGAGATCAGCAGCGCGAAGAGAAGGGCGGCCGCGGCGCCGAAGACTGCTCCGCGCGATTGCATCCGGTAAACGATGAAGAAGGCGACTGCCGCTACACCGAGATAGAACGCGATGAGGACCGGCCTGCGGCTGTGGTAGGCCCGAACCAGGCTCACGAGTCCGGGAACCGCCGCCCAGCGCGCGACGCCCGAGGACCGAGACTGGTTCTCCAACTCCGCGGTTACGGCGCCATACCCGGTCTGCAGGTGTCCGAAGATGACCGCGCTGGCCTGCCGCGCGATGATGGCGGCCACAATGAAAGTGGCCACCCAGGTGATTTGAAGCAATTGCCGGGCGGAAGTGACTGGGTCGCGTCGGTCGATGAATGTCCACGCGGCTAGAATCGTGGCGACAAACGCCATCGACCAATAGAGCGCCCACAGCGGCTCCGGAGAGAAGACGGATGCCAGCGAGGCGAACAGCCCGTAAACCATCAGCATGCGCGATGGCGCCGTTGCGGGCAGATGCAACTCACTACGTATGAGCAGAAAGAGAGCGGCCGCGGGCAGCACGAAGAATGGCAAAATGGCGCGAATCAGCAATTGCCATTCGCCGGGATTGCCAGGGCGCGCGATGTTGTAAAAGCCCGTATCGAGATTCACCCACATGAAGATCCAAAGAACGACCGGGAACAAATGGACTCCGTCGCGCCAGATTCTCTTGCGCGTCTGAAACCCAACTGGCCGGTGCAGCGAGATCGGAATCATTCTAGTGCGGCTCCCCGCCAGCCAACGATACATCCCAGCGGCGAAACAAACGTCCAGCCCCAGCGAGCGCGCCCACGATCACCCGGCTGAACTCCCGCGTACAAATACTCGCTATTTGAGGCTCACTCAGATATATGCCGGTCTTGCGAATATAGAATTGATCGGGCGCAACCGAGACTCGCGGCACGGCGAAGAATCGTCTCCGCATCACCACGTAATGGACATACATTACCTCCGATTTGTCCTGCCGAGTAATTCTCCCGCCCTCATACTTCAGGGTCTCGCCCCACGCAATGTCCTCACAGGCCAGATCATTGAAAAAGCATCTGACGGTCCCTTCCCTGGCGGCGGCCTTAACGATATACGTGAAACTTTCCACTTGGCCTTTCAGGTTGCAAATATCTTCGCCGCGCATGACCTCCGGATACAGGAATCCCCCCAATTCGTCGAACAGCATATTGTCAGGTGAGGAAAACACCTGTTTCCAGGCATCAGTTTGCCGAAAGAGGGAATTCACGGTCTGGCAGTTTCGTAGAACGCATAGGGATCCGCTGATCCACCCTTGGCGGTTGCTGATGACGTCATATTGGCCCAGAAGCGGGCCTAGAAAGCCTCCGAGGTTTCCGTAAGCCAGATCGAGATCTCCAAATGCCCAGTATTCGTAATCGGCGAGGAAGTCGGAAAAGATGGCAGCGTATGCGGGTCTGAAATCGCACAATTTGTAGGGTGACGTGATATGCACGGCGCTAGACAACTTTGCGGATGCAAGCAAGTTGAATTGCTCCAGCGAAAAGGGGTGAATGATGAGATTGGCCGGCCGTCGGCCGGTGAATTTCGCATCCGTGAACAGATGGGCATCGAGGATCGGGGACCCTTCCAGCGACTTTGCGAAATACGGAAACCACGCGGGCAATGATCCGAAATAGGGAAGGATCAACATAATTCGACCGCTCATATGGCTGTGCTCCTTCCAACGACTTCGCCCGTCGGCGATGCCAAGGTAATCACGAGTTCTGCGGCATTGCCTAGAGCGCGATCCCAGAGTGTCAAATCCAACGACCGCATCCCTCCCAGGATTGATTGGGTCATGCGAATGAGCAGACCCAGGTAGCAGCGGCTGAGAGAGAGCTGATGTTTCCTGACGAAATACAACCGGTTGCGAATCTCGAATCTCCCAAATTGTCGCGCGGAAACCCTTCCGGCGGCGGAGGGGAAGTGGAAAAAGCCTGCTTCCGCAACCACGGCCAATCGCCCCGCGCGACCCACCGAGACGCTGAAATCCAAATCTTCGAGGTAGCTGTAGGTTTCGAAAAACTCATCGAATGTAATGCTGTTGGGCACCGTGCGTCGGAAGATTGATGCCGTGGATGGGAGCCATTTGACATCACGAGTTTCAGGCAGTTCATTGATGACTGTCTGCCAACCGCTCCGCGAGACCTCGCCGGGCGTTGACGAGTAGAGGCCGAGTTTCTCAGCTAGAAAACTATGTTTCAACGGCGACTTGGCGCGCTGCGGATAATTGCGGATGTTGAACGCGGCGCCAAGAATATCCGGCTCGGCATGACGCCAGAAGTCGAGCATGACCGCGAACGCGTTGGGCTCGAATGTGGTGTCGTCGTCGGCGAAGCCGATGAGTGTCGCTTCAGAATCACAGGCCGCGATGCCGGCGTTGCGCTGGGCGGCGGCCGACGGCGGCCAATGCTTCAGATAGCGGATATTCAGATCGGGAAATTCGAGGGTGACCGGTTCGACCGGTTCAATGCTCGAGTCGACCACGACGATCTCATGCGGTGGCGCCGTCTGGCCGCGCAGACTGTGGAACAGCGTTCGCAGGTCGTCGGGACGGTCTTTGGTTGCGACGATGAGTGAGATGCGGTGCATCATGATCTTCTGCTCATGGCTTTGGTAGGGGCTGTTTGATCGGCGAAGGTTGCATCGAGAACGCAGGCTCGAGCTTCGCGCATGAAGTTCTCGGCATTGAAGTGCGCCGCGCGAGCTGCGAGATGGGCGCGCAACTCGGTCTGTAGAGTCGGGGCTTCGAGCAGAGCCAGGATTTTTTCGCTCGCTTCGCCGGTGTCGGCGAATAGAAGCTCGGAGCGCTCAAGAATCTCAGCCTGTCCTCCATTGTCGGGAGCAAAGACAATGGCTCCCGCCTTGACCATTTCAGCAACCGAGATGCCGAAGGGCTCAGCGCCGCGGGCCTGAATGCCGAAGCGGCAGTTGGCGAGCAGGTCTGCTTTCTTGGTGCCGCTAACCTCTCCCTCGACCACGATCCAATCCGAACGTTCTTTGCAAAGGCGGGCGATGAGACGGCTGTACTCGTCATCGTGGATCGCTCCGCAAAGATGAAGCCGGATCGCGTGCCCATGCTCCCGGACGGCCTCAAGGATTTGGATGGCGCGCTCGATCTGCTTCTCCGGGGCGATGCGGCCGATCATTACGAATGCCTCTTCCTTGTCTTCCCAGGCGACCGATGGAAATTCGGTCCAGACGGGCGGATAGATCACCGTCGTGCATTCGACGCCAAAGGTATCGCGAATCAGGTTCGCGGACCAATGCGAGTTCGCTCGAAGAAGATCCTCCCGCAGCACATCGCGGCGGGATGGATTTTGAACCGCGGCGCAGATTTTGAGATAGGCTTTGCGCAACACTGAATCGCGATAAACGAAGCCCGGAGCCGGCGGGTGAAGTCGCTCGCGAGTTTCCTGATGCCAGCTGAAGTCGGCGATGAAATGAATGGCGGGCAGGCCCCAGTCGGTGGGGTTATAGGCGCTGATGCGCAGATCGTATTCGGCGGCAATTTTCCTGGCGAATCGCTGATAACAGGCGCCCCGGTAAGCAGCACCGCTGACGCTCGGCGGCAAGAACGGAACCGGCGCGATGCGAATCTCTACCTCATCTTTTCCGACATTCGTTCCATAGAAGGAATTCAGTTCCTCCAGCTGCCAGCCTCCGGTGGTGGCGACAGTGAGATCGCAATGCTGCTTGAGCGCCTCGATCAGCCACATTACGGCGGCTTCAGAGCCTCCCCGGCCCATGAACGGATGCCCGATGACAACCGCGCGACGTGTGCCCCCGCGCCACTGGGATTCTCGAACGACTTGTTCCATCACTGAATTCATTGCACGGCCAACACAGGCGGATTGCTCTCACGGTCTTTCTTCATCCACGCATCGATGCGGCCGCGGATCATCTGCCGGTCAGCGCCGGTAAGAAACACAGTGGCGACGGTGAGGAATGCGACAGAGCACGTGACCAGCGACGAAATCGCCGCGGAGCCCCACGCGGGACCGGGGCTGACTTGCAACAGCCACGCAGGAAACACAGCGGAGAAGCCGGCCACGGCGGCGAACGGCAACAGCAGGCGGAGCGCGACGAATCGCATGGTCACGGAGGCCTCGCTGCAGGCGTTTCGCAAGGCCACAGGCGCCAGAATCAAGATCAACGGAATCATGGCTCCCAAAGGCACTGCGGAGGGTCCGAAGCGGCCGACCAACGCAACCGCCATGGCGAGCGAGACCACGGACGCAGCCAGTTGTCCGAGCGAGACGGCTTTGATTCGGTTCGTTGCCCAGCCGGCAATGGCCAATATCTGCAGAAACCCTTCAAGAACCGACGCAATCAGCAGAAGATGAAGCAGCATGGGGTCAGGGTGAATGCGGCCGTGGGACCAGAAGCGGATGAGCCAGATGCCTCCGGACCAGAGCACGGCGGAGAGGCTGATGGCGATGGCCGCGTCCATGCCAACGGCAATGCGGAAGAGCCTGCCGAGTTCAAGCTTGCTGGTCTGGGTTGAAGCGCGTCCAAATTCGGGACGCAGCGGGGCGCGCAAGAGCACCAGCGTCCCCCGGACCACGTTGGCAACCGTGCGCGTGGTGGCGAACAGGGCGACTGCCGGTCCGCCCAGCGCGCGGCTCAAAACCACGATGGGGCCCTGAACGGTGAGGGCGGTGGCAATCATCGAGAGCCCAAACTGACCGGTGGGCGCGGCGAGCGAGCGGGCGGTGCGCCAGTCGGAGTCGTGAAGGCGCGGATAGAGGCGCGCGCCGCGGCGATGGAGTATCCACAACGAGAAGCCGATAGTGGCAAGCGTGGTTGCCGCGGTGATCGCGGCAAGCGTGGCCGGGCGGGCGCCGAGACTCAATGCCGTTGCCGTCACCAGGCACGCGAAGAGCGCGTAGGCGTTGTAGAGCCACTGGTACTTTGCGAATTGCCCGGTTGCCGTAAAGACAACGATCAATTGAGATCCGGGAATGTTGGCCAGAAGGGAGACGGCCAGTCCGCAGAAAACGAGCCGTGCGTCATGGTGGCCGAGCGCTTTTAGTCCCAGCCAGTTGTCCACATGAAACCAGGTGAAGGAAAGCGCGGCAACCACAACGCCGCCGAGGCCCGCAATGGCCAGCGATGTGGCCCACGCTGTGCCCTGAATGCGCTTGAATGCCTTCCAGTCGTCGCGTGCGTAGGCGACGGTGGCCGCATTCACGGCCGCCGTCGTGACGCCGAAGTCGAGGTTGGCGAGGTAATTCACCACCGAATAGAGCGCCATCCACTCGCCGTAGAGAGCCACCGACCAGGAATGCAGAAACAATGGGAGCAGGAGCAGGTTGCTGGCGATTCCCAGACCGTAAGCAACTGCTCCCGCGCCGGTTCCATGCAGCATGCGCCGTACGATTCCGGTTTGTTTCCCGTGTCTTTGTTGTTCTGCAGTTGTCGGCATGGGTAGATCGCGCAGGTTATTTTGCCCGTTCTGCTTTGGAAGCAGAGTTTTGATTGCGGAGACATTCAATGGCGGCTCGGAAGAAGAAGCGAGGACCTTCCAACAGGTCGCGACGCCAAAGCTTTTTCGGCTCTTTCACCAGGCGGTAGGCCCATTCGAATCCGGCGCGCCCAATCCAATCTGGGCAGCGGGAGACAGTGCCGGCGACAAACGCGAAGGCGGCTCCAACACCAATGGCAACCGGAACCTTGAGCCGGTCAAGCCGCTCGTAAATCCAGGTGTCCTGTTTCGGCAATCCCAGGCCGACCCAGAGAACGTCAGGCCGGGCCGCGTTGATGCGGTCGATTGCGGCGCCGTCCTCCTCGGGAGTGAGCGGACGAAATGGGGGCGAGAAGATACCCGCGACCTGATGGCCGGGATAGCTGCCCTCGACTGTCGATTGAAGCGCTGCCAACGTCGATTCGGTGTCGCCGTAAAAGTAACTGCGATATCTCTTGCCGTTCGCACGACGGAAGAATTCGCGCATAATCTCCATGCCCGGAGCGCGCTCGACATTGCGATGACCCTGAAGCCTGGCCAGCCAAACCGGCGCGATGCCGTCCGGAACCCACAACTCGGCGCTGTTAAGAATCGCACGAAGCCCCGGATTCTCGTGCGCCTGCCAAAGCCCATGAAAGCCGGAGACGGTGATTCTGCGGCAGGCGCCGTCGCGGTCTTCAATCCAGCGCTCCATCCGGTCGACTGTTTCGGAGGCGGAGAGCAGATGAATGCGTGAGCCGAGGGTTTCAACCGAGGGCAGTGCTGAAGCGGAGAGGTGAGCCGTTCGAGCGGTTGCTATCACTTCTTCCCTTCCGGCTCGCGTTCATGATAAAGGTCGTATCCGTATTCTCCCTGGTACGAGTAAGCGTCGGCGGAGGTTTTATGAGTCATCCGGTTGAGGACCACGCCAATCACGTTGACCCTGACCCGCTGAAGCATCGAGACCACCGCGGCAACCGCCTTCCGCCGCGTCTTTCCGGCCTGGGCGATGATCAACACTCCATCGGCGGCGTTGGCCATCTGCAGGCACTCGGCAAAGCCCAGAAGAGGTGGTGAATCGAGGATGACCAGGTCGTATTGTTTACCAAATTCGTCCAGAAGCTCGGCAAGCCGGGGGCCGATAAGGTCGGCCGCGCGGCGGGAGCCCGGGCCGGAAGGCAGAAGACTCAGATTGCTTCTGTTTTCGATCGGAATCACCACATCGCGCCAATCCATCTCGCCGGTCAAGACATTGGAGAGCCCCTCGCGGGGAGAGAGGTTGAACCGGGCATGAATGCTGGGCCGGCGCAAATCGCCGTCGACCAGGAGCGTCTTCTTGCCGCTGGCCGCGTGGGCGATGGCGAGGTAGATCGCCAGGGTGGTCTTTCCCTCCTCGGGCACGGCGCTGGTGAGCATGATCGAGTGCAGCCGCTGTTCGAAGTCAGAAAGAAGTATCGTGTTGCGAACTGAGCGTACCGCTTCTTCGAAGCTTGAGATCCGGCGATACGGCTTGGTGCGATCGTAAGTTCCGTTGGCGATCGTGTCTGCCTCCGCCAGCGCATCTTCCTCCAGCCCGGTTCCGGGAACGTTGGGAAATGGAACCAGTTCGTTATCCAACGGCAGCGTTCCGATGACATCCGCACCCAGGAACCGGCCGGCCTCATCGGGATCGCGCAAGGTGGTGTCGAGCGAATCGAGCAATATCACCGCTCCCACCGCCAGAATGGTTGACAACAGAAATGCCAGAAGGAGGTTCTGTTTTATGTCCGGGTAGACCGGCGACAGAGACGGGCGCGCGGAATCGGCGATGCGGACATTGTTGTTCTGGAAGCCGGCGTTGATGCTGGCTTCGTGAATCTTGGTAGTGAGCTCGTCGTAAAGCGCCTTGTCCGCGCCGGCCTCCTGCTTCAGTTGCTGATATTGAAACGAGCGCGCATTCAGTTGGTCCCACTCAGCCTTGGTTTCGGCCACGGCTGACTGCAGCATCTGCTCGCGATTGAGACTTTCGTGATAGGCTGTCTCGACCCTGCCGCTGATGTTGTTGCGCGCTTCATCAAACTGTTTTTGCGCTTCCGCCAGCGCAGTAGCGGCTTTGCGATATTCGGGGTGATTGACACCGAAAGTGGCCTTCACCTCGGCAAACCGCTGGAGCGCCTGGTTCAGGGTGTCACTGAGCCGGGAGAGCGATTCGCCCTGGGGCGAAATTTCTGCCGCTTCGACTGAGCCCGACTTCATGGCGTTCCATGTGGCTTCCTCACGGATTCTTTCAGCCTGCGCAGTGGTGTACTCGGTATTCAATTGCAGAAGGCGCGAGGAGAGAATGTTGGTCTTTTCCTCAGGATTAATGACTTCCAGGTCCTTCTCGAACTGGGCGAGCGCTAAACTTGACCGCTCCATCTTGGCCCGTAATTCGTCGAGCTGTTTTTCCATGAAGGAGGACAGGCTGGCCGAAGAACGGATGCGGATGTCGTAAGTGTGGGCAAGATACGAGGTGGCCACCGCGTTGGCCACATCCGAGGCCTCGCGCGAGTCAGGGGAGCGATAGCTGATGAGGAGAAGATAGGTGTCCGAAGGGCGGGTTACCCTCAGGCCGCCCAGGGATACCGGCGCCCGAGCCGAGTCCTGCGCCCCGGCTGCATTAGAGCCGTCCTGCGGTAGTTCGCGGTTGATCAAGTTGAACTGCTCAGCCACCGGACGCAACACCGCGTCCGATTGGATGAGCCTGATCTGCGTGGCCAGGAAGACATCCGGGTCTTCCGTGTTGGACGAAGCCGCAGCACCCTGGCCCACGATCTCCGAGGGCGCCTGCATATCGACGTCGATGGTTGCGGTCGACTCGTAAATGGGCTTCAACCGCACAGAGAACACAAACGTGATGAACACGCATGCGGCGACAAAAGCCGCGATCTTCCAGAGTTGATGCCGGATGACCCAGAGATAGCGCGATAGCGGAACCGGCGATCTTTCCACTTCGAACTCCGGAACGGAGCCGACAGGTGGATAAATGGCCGAAGTCGGCGGGTTGTTGAACAGTTCCGGTTGCACTTCAACCGGCATTTGAGTGTTTTTTGACATGGTGGAGGAGAGGTGCCTAGTGATAGAGGTAGAGAAGCGTGGTACCCAGGCCTGCGCCGATCATAACCGCCGTGCCAAGAGTAGCGACGGCTGCCTTGCGGCCTGACGCCTGGGGGATATAGAAGACGTCGTTGGCCAGCAGCGGAACGTCCGGAGCCTTGCGAGTCATAATCTTCTTCAGCTCAATGGGAATCTCGTTTTTGCCCTTGCTGCCGGCCTCGATGCGATAAATGTAGGCGATGTTTCCAGAGTAGTGGTCTAATCCTTCCGACAAAGCCAGGGCTTTCAGAACGCTGCTTTCAGCGCCGCTGCGGATAAGAAACTCGCCGGGCCTCTTGACCTGGCCGACGACGTAAAAACGACCGGCCAGAGGAATCCGGATCTCCTCGCCACCCTTGAGACTCATATTCAACGAGGCGTCCTCTCCATCCAACAGACCGCGCACGGGAATCCGTTGGACGAGGCTGGTTGAATTGCCGTCGGCTCCCACCTGGGGGCGGCTCACCAGGATTTCCGAGCCTGCGTCCTCGGTGAGTCCGCCGGCCTGCGAGATGGCATCGAGAAGAGTCACCGTTCCGGCAGCCTGGAAGCTGACCGGACTCTTCACTGCGCCGGACACGGAGATCGGTCGGCTGCGATACTCCGCAATCGATACCGAAACCACCGGATCCACAAACACCTGCTCGCTGGTGAGGGCAGTCCGGATCGCACTTTCCAGTTCGGCCGGATAGAGGCCGGCAGCCTGAATGGGCTGTTTGAGCATCGGCAGGCGAAGCATTCCATCGGGGTCCACGCGAAAGGCGCGGGTGAGCTCGGGCGAGTCGTAGACCGAGATGCCGACCAGGTCGTTACGTCCGATTCGTTCCACCGGAAGATTGGACGACCCGTTGACAACGGTGGGCCCGGAGGCTGCATAGGCCGCGGCCGGGTGCTGCTGTGCAAAGGCGGCGCCGGCGGCCAGGATTGCCACGAAGACAAATGCAAGACACTTCATAAGAGCACCACCTGGCCCCATCACGAGGAGCGATTTCCGCCGCAAATGGGCGTCGTGCGCGGAGTTTTGAAACAACGCAGACATTGAACTCATTCTTTTGCTTCGATTCTTGAAGACGCGACACGCTCCGCGAGCCGGTCGATTTTTTCATCCAGGCTGACGATCTGAGCGCGCAATTGGCCCATGTATCCGTCGAGCGACTGCTCGCGAGCCGAACCGCCAAGAAGAGCTCGCATCGCATCGCGCGTAATGTCTGAAATACTTCGCGCGCCGGTGGAGGAGCACATCTCGCGGAGGGCGCAGTACTCGTCCTCAGAAAGCCGGACACTGATTAGGCGCGACCGGGGTTTAAGCACTGTCATTCTGTGACCTGAGATTCAGCTAAAGTTTTTGGGGCATCTGTCGATAGGCAGATAGGAGAACCATGTTCCTCATCGAAAGTTGAGGCGTAAGGCCGGGTTGCAGACGCGGACAAAATTGAAGCAAGCTCCGCCCACCCAGTCCCATATCAAGGGAACCAGAAAGCAAAATACACACCCCGAGGCTGCTGGTTGCTGGGTGCTGGGGTCAGCGCATCGACCCTGATATCTGTGAATTCTTGGACCCATCATACCTTGGATTAAGTCCCTTTCAACTTAAAAGTCATACAATCGCATGACACTTTCTAGTTACTCGCAGAGCACTTATAGGGGAATTATTTCAGAGATAAAAGTAACCTGAGTCGCTCTGCCACGCTGAATGCCGACTTACAGGGGGAGTTACAGCACGACAGACTCGCATGAGATGTGAATCGCATTGCATTGCGTGCTGTGATAGGGATCACATCGATAGAACTCGCTCGACCGCTCCATCGAGCACAGATAGGCCGGGCAATTTGGATGAGGCTGCACCTGCAGCCACCACGCATGTCGTGTGTATTTGTCTCCAGCAGTGAAGGAATCAACGACTCGCAGGCGTTGCGCCTCCGCTGGCCAAGGCAATTCCCGCCGCAGTTGCCGCGCCCGCGCCGGCGACGGCCAGAGGGACAACAACCTTCTTTTCGGCCCCCAAAAGGCAGCAGCAGATTTCTTTCTCCTTTTTTGCCTGAAGGACTTTATAAACCACTGTAGAAGTCAGGGCCGGAGCAATCTCGCCGACAACCTCCACTTTCTTGCCGACGTATTTGTCTGCCTTGGGACCTCTGACCTCATAGCTGACGTCGTGATCGGGCCCCAGGAGGTGCAGGAGGTAGTGAGTATCCATGCGAGTCATTTCGCCGAAGTAAGTGGTGGGCGTAATACCTTGAGCCGAGTTCGAGGCAAACCTGGCTGGAGAGTTGACGCTGGCCCTGGCCAGGATGAGCCCGTGGTTGTCCATCACTCGAAATTCGCCCTTGATGGCCGATACGATCACCACGTTCGCGGCGTCGATCGAGACCAGGCCGCGGGAGTTCGGTGAGTCAGGGGTCACCCGCAGTCCATTTACTTCGATCAGGTAATTGCAGGGAGGCTCCCACTCGATGGTTCCCTTTTCAAGTACGAACCACCCCCGGTGAGTGATGCCACGGGTCACCTTGTCCAAGTCGATCTTGACGTGTTCTTCGATGCGCAGCGATGCGGTGGTCTGCCCCGTCTCGGCCACCGATCCTTCGAAAATGGTGGCGTCTCCCTGGACCGTCTCGCCGTCCACGAGCATATCGCCGCGCGCACTGGCGGTGCCGAGCGCTGCCGTGGTGTCAGCGGCATACGCGAGCGTGCTGAAATACAATACGGCCACCGGCAGCAGGCGGATGGATCGAGCGGAAGAAGACCATAAGATGGGCATGTTCTTTGAGCCTTATCTTTGAAACTGGATGTTTCAAGAATTTTACTACTATCTCCGAGCGTCGGTTCATTCCGGATAGTACTTAGCCGACTTAACCTCGAACTGCCTACCCGGGCAATGCACGTTCCGTGACGGATGGGCACAAGCGTCTCCCACTACCGGCAGCAGATTTAATTCTCGATGAGGGTAGACAATGTCTGCTTGGATTGCAATAACTCCTTCGAGGCAGACCGTCAAAGGCCTTGGATGAACCGATTCGGAGTGGTAACCTTTCGGCAAGGTTTGCCGTGAAATCATATTCTGGCTTGTCTCTCGCGAATGCACTCCGCATCCTGATTGCAGCCGCGTGCGCGCTGGGGATATGGAGTTCGTTGCGGCTGGCCAGGGCTGATTATCTGTTCCGGAAGGACACGGCGGAGTCGGTTCGATCGGCGATCCGTCTTGAGCCTGATAGCTGGGAGTACTCCATGCGTCTTGCCCAGTTGGATAGGGATCACGCTGTGGAACTGCTGGAGACGGCGCTGCGCTCCAATCCATTCAATGCCCAGGCGAATATTGAACTTGGACTTCGATATGAGGCCGATGGCGATCCAGACCACGCTGAAAAGCTTCTTCTCCAGGCCTTTGAAGTCGACAAGTCATTTCGACCACGCTGGAGCCTTGCCAATTTTTACCTTCGGCGAAACAACATGCCCGCGTTCTGGTATTGGGCTCGGCAGGCGGCGGAAATGCCATCCGAGGATATGGGGGCGTTGTTTGCGCTCTGCTGGCGAGTGTCGCCGGATGCGGACACGATATCAAACGCGCTGCCGAATGGCAAGCCGGAAGTGAACCGCCAATATCTCAAGTTTCTGCTGGCAAGGGACCAGCTAGCCGCGGCGCCCGCAGCCGCTTCACTCCTCATTCGAACCGGCGCTCCGGACGTGGACCGCGAGCAGCTGCTCTCAGTCGTGAATCGGCTAATCCTGTCGAACCAGGGAGCCGCGGCCAGCGAATTATGGAGGCAGCTGATCCAGCAGAATTGGGTTTTTCCCGACACGGCGCTGCCTTATAACGGCCGCTTTGCACGCGCCCCGTTACCGGCCAGATTCGACTGGGCCTTGGCGGCGTATCCTGGCCTGCATTCGTGGCCAGGAAACGCCGGCCTCGAAACCGAATTCACTGGAGAAGAGCCCGACAGCTGCGCCATCGCTGAACAGTATCTGCTGCTGACGCCGGGTAATTACAGGTTGAGATATCTCTATCGCACCGCCGATATTCCGCCCGGCACGGGAATCACGTGGCAGGTCATCGACGCGAAGTCCGGAGACGAACGGGCGACTTCCACCCCGCTCTCGAGCGACACTCCGAAAGAAGCGGAGTTAACCTTCAAGGTTGCGCCAGGCGCGTCGTTGCTGCGCGTTCGCCTAGGCTATCAGCGCACTTTCGGCACACCGCGAGTTTCAGGCACTTTAGTTACGCAATGGGCCCTGATCGAAGCTTCGCGCTAGCGGCGAAGATAGCGTTCAAGTCCGAAACCACGGCCATGCCGCGCCCAGCTTCTTAAGCGAACTCAGGCGAACATGATCTGGACAAGGTTGGCCGGGGATCCCAGTCTCGTCGCTTGCGCGCCGGGAATTCCGGTACGCGCTTCTGACTTGGCGCAATCTGCGCTGGATGGGCCACGCAAATTGCCTTCCATATACGCCAGCCCCGGGCAACGCGAGCAACTGCCGGCGTGGGAGCACCTGGAACACGTAGGCAGGTCGCGCACCTGGATAGTTCGCAACTCGGTCAGCGCCGCCGACTCCTTCCATATCTCGCGAAAAGTCTGCTTGCGCAGGTTGCCGCATGGCATGGGAAACTGCACGCACGGGTATATGTCGCCGAAAGGTGAAATGTAAATCAGAGTATGTCCGGCACTGCAGCTGTAGCCGTCCAGCACCTCTTCGTCGACCGTGGAAACCGGGGCGCAAAACTCGCCCACGTTACCGACGAACTCTTCGCTGTGATAGACGTCGTTCAGCACCTCACTTGAGATGCCGAGATCCAGAATCGACCGGTCGCCATTCAGCTTGGGAGTAATGGTCGGGTCGATGGTGAACTGCGTGCCCAGCTCGAGCGCCAGCTTGCGCACTTCCTTGCCGTCGCTCGCATTCTGCCGCATCAGCACGTTGCTGATGGAAACCTTCACGCCGTGCGTCTTGAGGTGCCTGATCGCCTGGAGCGAGCGGCGCAGCGAACCGGGCAGCTTGGTAATCGCATCGTGAACTTCGGGGCGGTGCGAATAGATGCTGATCTGCACCTGTTCGATGCCCAGCCGACGGAGCCGCTCCGCTTGCGCAGAGCCGATCATTACGGCATTGGTCTTCAATTTCACATTGAAGCCGAGCGCCCGCGCATGTTCGAGAATCTCGAAGCAATCCCCGCGCAGGAGCGGTTCACCGCCGCTGATGCTGAGAAAAAAAGTTCCGCTCTCCGCCAGTTGGCGCAATACGTCTTTGATCTCTCCGGTGGTCATCTCGCCCACGCCATCGTGGTCGAGGTAGCAATGAACGCATCGTTCGTTGCAGCGCCACGTGATGTCAAGGTGCGCGCTCAAGGGAATGCCCAATGCAGTCGCCTTTTGATTCATCTCCTCGAGCAGACTCATGGCTTGTCCTCGGTGCGAATGGGCTGATCGGAGACAAGAAGAATTCCGTGCTGCGCCAGCTTTTCGACAAATTCCGCCGCGTCCGCGGCAGCCTGCTCATCGGTGACATCGAATGCCACGCACACCTTCTCGGTGACAATGCGCGAGAGCGGTGTACTGCCGTCAGCCGCTTCCCAGATCACTGTGCCGACAGGATTCAAAGTGAACAGCGTTGAATCGATAGTGGACATGATGATGGTCTCATCGCCCAGCATCCGCGAAGCAATGGCGGCGCTTTTCGCTAAATACTTTTCCGTCATCGAAATCATCCGATCAAGTCCCAGACACGCTGGTCAGGGAAAAACGAGAGTTGAAAAACCGGCACGGTGGCCACGAATGCGCAAGCCGAATCGAAGACCAGCCGCACCATCTCGTCATCGTGCGCGAAGAAGAGGATATTCCGGAGCAGGCGCCGGACGGCGTCCGCCGGCTCAACCGGGTCAATCCTGTTCCGGGCCGCTTTTGCCAGCAGATAGACAGCCCCAATGGGCGCCGATATGTTCTTCCCGGGAACGCCCAACTCGCCTGCAAACGGAGTTCCGCAGGCCATGTAGCAGTCTCCGGCGTTGCGCACATAAGAAGCCTCGTCGGTCAGCAGCGCAACATCGGGCGGGGCCAGCCTTGCGATGGTGGTCTTGCCGGCCTCCGACAAGCCTGAAAACAGGAATGCCTTGCCGTTGCGAACCGCGCTCGAGGCGTGCAGCAAAAAGCCCCCGCGGTGGGCCAGTTGAAGCGTGTGCACGATGCGAAGCACCGAGTCGATTGCGTATGGATTTGCCGTTTGCCTGATGTGGCCGCGGTGTTTCTCCGGATTCCACCGGGCCCGGAAATCACCGCGTTCCATATGCCACTCGCCATCCTGCATCCAGACTTCAGCGTCTGCCTCGGGATCGAACATTTCGGGCGTAACCAGATCGATGCTGAAGACGAATTCGGGTGTTCGACCTGTGCCGATATAGTCTGCGTAGCGATTCTGAAGAAGACTTGCGAACCCATCGTCGGCGGTTTCGATCGCAATGGGAATGCCCCCAATTTCAATCACCACTTCGTGGCACGTGCTTGTGGAGGGGTTCATTCGAGTGTCATTCTACAGTAACTTTTATGATTCGTAGTCATTCTAATCATCCGTCGGTATTCTGCCGGCCTGCGGATACAGCCGGCATGCAGAGCGATTTCGGGAAGGCGCGCTCCGATAAGTTGGTACTAAGTGCCTTAGCGTCAAGGAATCAGCGCACGGCGCCTTCATGCGAAAAGCTGTACTTGATCGCGAGGCGGACGGGCCGCAGCGCCGGATAGAGCGAAGAGAAGATTCCCGGCAACTTGAAGTACTCAATGTCTTCTATCGCCGGGCAAACGATGGATCCTGCCACCATTCGCAGACGCAGACTCGGGCTTACTCCTGAAAAGCGGTCGAGAAGCCAGCGAAGACTCGATGTGGAGAGTGCCGGTTCGAGGGACGGCCATATCTCCGCTTCGACGCGGCCGGCGATGCGCGGTACCTCGGCATCGGCGGAGATGGTGGCGAGCAGATCTTCGGGAATCCGGGCGTACCAGTGACGATGCACAAGATAGAGGCTTACCGAGACAATTCGCGCGGTGAGCGCGTCGCCAAGGTGGCTGCGCACGATCTCCCAGTTTAACCGCGGGTAAGTCAGCAGTAACTGGGCAATGTCGCAAAAGTGCGATAACTGGATCCAGCCGTGATGACCGGTATGGAGACAAAGCGCCATCAGGTTGTCCTCGGGGCACAGTGCCGGCACTTCGGCCTTGAACAGTCTGGACCTTGTCACACGCCGCCAGATTGCTTCCATATCGAGCGAAGGAGACTTGAACTTCTGGACAAGCCGCCAATGAACGTCGAGATCGATCCCTCCCTGGGCAGTGAATGGATGTTCAAATCCGAAGTGGAACGAGGCCGACTGCTGCGCTGGACTCAGGCCGTACTTATCTCTGAATCCGATTTCGCCTAGCGCATCGCGAGCCGCGATGATTCTTGCCGCCGGCACAATAAGATCGAGATCGTGGAATACCCGAAGCGCGCAACTCCCATAACATGTCTCAGCCAGCAAGGGGCCTTTGAATGCGGCGTGCTCGACTTCCTGCGAGCACAAATGGCTTGAAATGCCCACCAATTTTGCGGCCAGGATCAGGTTGCGTGCTGCGATCGCCGTCGAGTTCGCGCGCAGCGATTCCATGACTGGACCTGGAATCGCCGCTGCGCAGTGTCGGCGCAGATGAAGGTACAAAAGCGGCTCAAGACCGTGCCTGGCCGCCATGGCCAGCAGATAATCCCAATCGAGCGGCGCGGCGACCAGGCGGCGCAGCAGATCCTGACATGGTTCAGACAGCTCGACCCTGGCAATGGTAAGCAACAGGCTGAGTTCGGGTGGCGTTTCGGCTGCCGGAGTCAAGGCAGGAGTTCGATCAGAATTTGCGGCATTCCAACGCAACTGGATACCTACATTCCAAGAAGCGTCGAGGAACTGGAATTCAGCGTGGCATTGAGACGCCGGCCAAGGAATATAACGACGCGCGAACAGAAGTCCGACCTGCGCAAAACTGACGCACCAATCCACTGCCAGAATGTCTGCCGGGGATCAATATCTTTGCCGTTGCGGCGCACACTGACCACCTGTCCCGCAATCTCGTTTGCACATACCGGCGGATCACAAACACGCAGAGAGTCTCCGCGAATGATGAGATGATCGGGACCAATGCTCTTGACCCGGTGCGCTGCGATTTTTCCATCCCGATGGATCACGGCAATCTGCCCGCGTTTGAGCTGAGTAAGTTCGCAGCGTTGCACGGTGATTTCATCGCCGGGCCATAACGCCGGCAACATACTCCAGCCGGATACTTTTATCCGCACTTCGCCGTGCCGGGAAATCACCTTGACGGCCAGGTCACAGCAGGCTGCACTCAATTTACTATCTTGATCCGTGCGGAGCATGGACTATGAGGCCTTGCGGTTGAAGTGGCATTGCTGCTGCGTGACTTGCACCTTGCCGCACGATAGGGCCATCGTCTCGAAAACACGCTCATAGCGCACTTCAGGCTTTACATAGGGCCTCTTGGCAGCGGGCTCTACCTTGTCCGCTGAAGCCGGCGCGTTCTTCGTTTCTCGCTGGTCCATAGCTAGCTCGGCAACTCCCCAACTCGCCAATCCTGATCGGTGCCGTTCAGGTGATTATACATGTTTTTAAAGTAGTTACCTGGAAGGGTGGATGGCACGAACGTGTTAGCAGCGCGCCCCATCCGAGATCAACGATGGATGTTACTAAATTGCCGTGTTATCAGCAACTTTAGTGGTATGTCCGACCTTGACACAGGGCTACTCAACTTATAGCCTGTTGATAATCTTCCAGCAGAACTTTCGAGGCGGTAAAACCGTGAAAGCTATCCTTATTGCAGCGTGGTTAGCGCTAGCAACGCCGCTGCTCATCGGTCAATCGGCGCCCGCCCCGGGTCATCTTGGAATCGTCTCGGACTGGACGCACCGGAATGTTATCTATCCGGATTCCAGGGATCCCGCTGTTCAGACGAGGATTGAACAGGATCCGCGATGGATCCAAAACCAGTTTCTGCGCCATCCTGAGAGGTGGTGGCCGCGCCGTCCCGGTCACATCGTTGGCGCGATGGTGCCTGACAGCCAGCGGGACTGGAGCGTCAGTCTTGGAACGGGCGGCAGTACGGGCGGCCAGACTTTTCCTTCGAAGTATGTCTTCAATGTGACGGCGGCTCCGAGTTGCACTGGCGACTATGTCGCCACAGGCATTGCTGCGGCGGGTTCGACCACGCAGGCCAACCTCATTGCGTTCAATAATCTGTACGTGGGCACCTTGAACGGCTCGAATGGACTGTGCGGAACTGCGACCACGCCTTCGGTGTTGTTTGCCTACAACGTGAGAACCGGCTTCGTTGTCCGGGCGTCCGTTGTGCTCTCGCTCGACGGAACAAAGATCGCTTTTGTGGATTATGGGAGCAACTCGCAGTTCCATGTGTTGACCTGGACCAAGGGAGCTGGCACCAGCGCGACGGCCCCCGCAACGCCGACGACGATGAGTTCGTTTACTCTAGGCACAGCGACGACAAACACCATCTTTGTCGATTATCTGCACGACGCGGCCTACGCAACGGCCGGAACCGTGATGTACAAGTTTTCACCCGTATTCGAAGGCACCCCGGCCGAAGTCACCACCGGCGGATGGCCCCTGACGTTTAGCGGCGCAGGTACTCTTTCAACTCCGGTGTATGACCAGACGACACGCCATATTTTTGTGGAAGACACGAACGGCAAAGTCTGGTATGCCGACGACTCCGGCGCCACGGCCGTCGTAGGCACAAACACCTGGCAGTTTGCAACCACTGATGTGGCGCGGCCTCCGGTGGTGGACAGCACAAACCAGGTGATCTATATGTATAGCCCCAACGGGAGTTCCGGCTCGATCATCGGGCAGGCGAACACTACCCTGACAACCGCGAGCCAGGTTTCTGCGGTCATTGGGAGCAAAGGTGCTGACTACACCCCCCTCGGAATCGATTTCAGCAATGAGTACTACTCGGGCACCTTGACCGGAGCCTACGTGTACGGCATCGGGACCGACACCAGCACGGACTATCCTGCCCTCTATAACGTAGGATTCACGACCGGATTCAAGATGAATTCCACGACGGCGAATGGGCCGCTGGATCTTGCCACGGCCAAAAACGTCGACGCCTCTGCCGTCACCGAGTTCTACAACGCAACGCTGGCGAAGGATTTTCTCTTCTTCGGAGTCTTCAACAACTGTGAGGCCTCGGGCGTTACCGGCGGTTGTGTCCGGGCCCTCGATATCACATCCGGTTTCCCAACCAGCGCAAATCCGAAATCAGGCACCAGCAACGCGATCCTGGCCGCCAGCGGGGGAACCAGCGGCATCACCGTAGACAACAACAGCAGTTCGACGGAAGCGTCGAGTATCTACTTCATCACGCTGGGCACCGCTACAGACTCGACTACGTGCGCCTCCGGTGACTACTGTCTCATCAAAGCCACGCAATCGGGCTTGGATTGATCTCCCCGGCGACGGCTGAATCCCGCCGGCCGCTGCTACGACGTGGACATGCGTTTTGGGCCGGTATAGAGATTCACGAGACCGAGGCAGTCTCGGTGACTGCCGCGTCCCGCGCACCGTTCTCGGAATCCCGCGCCATATACAGCGCTCCCAGCAGAGCGAACATCCAGCCCGAGACCGCTGGGCGCGGAAAAGGGTAATCCACGCAGGCGTGGAGCATTACGGCGATCAGCCCCAGCCCCCATGGGTGCCGAATTGCTGTGGGTACGACAGCCGCAAAAGGAATCAGAACCAGGAGTAGGAAAGGAATTCCGCCCTCCGCGGCAAACTCCGCCCAGTCATTGTGCGCGTGGTTAGCGTAAAAAGGAAAATCCTTGATCTCGAATTGCGGGTAGACCTGCGGGAATGTTCCCAGGCCGAAACCTGCCCACGGCCGGTGCGCCGCCATCTCCATTGCCGCCACGGTGAACTCTCTCCTGGTCGCATATGGATCACTCGCCTTGAAACGGTCCCATACCCGATGCTCCCCAACCGCAAAGGCGAACAAAACGGCGAGAGCTGGAATCAGCACCAGAGCCCAAGCATTCCTGCGCGGGCTCAGGCCGGTTCGATGCTTCCGCATCCTCAACGCGCCTATGAGCAGCATGGCCAGCAACTCGGCCGAACACAGCAGTGCTCCAGCGCGCGAAGCCGCGCCGATGACCGACGCGTACAGCACGCCGCCTGCAAGCCCATACCACCATGACCGCTTCACCTCACGGAAGGCTCTCCAGAGGGCGATGGGCAAGGCCAATTCAACAAACTGCGCGTAGTTGTTGGAGTTCGGGAATGTCGCGTAGACATCGGGATATCCGGTGGAAAACACCCAAAGGACCCGGCCTTGGGAGGTGAACATCTGCAGGAGGCAAAGCAGTGCCATCCCCGTAGCAAAACACAGAAAGACGGTCAGAAAAGTGCGCCTCGCCGTTCGCGAACCATTGACCGTCTGGCTCAGGAAGAACACCCCGGCAAGCGAGCCCCAGCGTAATGCTGCCTGGCGCGTTTCAAAGCTTGAGATCGTGATGTGGCCAAGCAGTTGCACAACTGCCCAGAGCGGGATCAGATAAACCAGCCGCGGCGCTACCCCGCCGGCTCCCCATCCGGCCCCTCGGCGAACGCCGGCCAGCAGATTGGCTCCAACAAGTGCGTAGACCCCGATTTGAAAGAATTGAAGCGCCCACGCCTCCCGGACAAAGACCGTAAAAGTGGAGAAAAACAGCAGCAGGTAAAGCACTGCCGGCACGGCTCTCATCCGAATCTGGCGGCATGAGTCTGCCAAGAAGTTAGTCCCGGCGTTTGCGAGGATGTCTGAGCTGGGCAATTTCTAATTATGCTGCTTCGCAACGTTGTAGGCAATTGAGACATTTGAAAACGTTGAACAATTGAATCTTCCTTACTTTCCGATAGTGCCATCTAGCGCCGAATGAGTCACTTCCCCTCCTCCTCGTGAGGGCAAATGCGAGTTTTCTCATGAAAAAACTTCCATGGGCCTGATTCGAGATTAGGTTTTGCCGATGACTACAACAGTCGTGCCCGTATGGCGGATGAAATCCGGTTGGGCGGCACGGAATGCGTTACGAGGAGGTCGGCGTGAATACTCTGCAATCCTCAATTCTTGGATTGGTTCTTGCTACAGGAACAACTCTTTGCCCGGCACAGGACACCACCAACCTGCCGGAGCGGCTTACCGTGACTCCGCATCTGCGAGCATTTCTTGAGCCGGTTGCGGGAACGTTAGCAGCCGGACCATCATCGGAGTCAATGCCCACGGCGGCATCGAGTTCGTCTTCCGAACCCGCGGCGGCATTCAGTTCGTATTTTGAACGTGTCCCTGCCCCTGCGCATCCCCGCACCATTGACCGCAATTATCTCTTGCTCAATGGCCTGCATCTTGGCATGGCGATGTTTGATGTGGGAATGACGCATCTTTGCATCAGCGATGGCCAGTGCCGGGAGGGGAATCCTCTGATGACTTCATCGTTGTCAGGACAATTGAGTATCTCACTGGCTTTAACCGCATACGGCTCAGCCATCAGCTATCGGCTGAAAAAGCACGGATCGCGACTGTGGTGGATTTCGCCTGTGAGCGGCACGGCGGCGCACATTGCAGGCGTCGCAACCGGTTTCGCGCACCGGTGATCCTGTCAGATTCAGCAAGGTGCGGCGGGAAGGTTGTCGATCTCCTGAATTGATCAGTTGCGCTGATTATGGCGCTTCGACAATCGTCGACCGGGTTCCAACACCGTGAACATCGAAGGCTTCAACGGCAAAGTAGTAACGCTGGTCAACGTTGAGTGAGCGGATCGATAGAGAGTTCTTGCCGTAAATCAACCACGACGAATAGAGCTTGTCAGGAGCGATGCCCCATCGGACATTGTAACCCTGACACCGGGGCTGGGCCTCCCAGGTGATTTGAGCGTTTCGCCGATCCTGTTCGCGCTGGGCTTCAACACCACGCACCATCACCGGCGGATCGCCGGCAACGCTGCCGAAGATTCGAAAACCTGAGATCGCCAGATAGGGCGTCGGAACGTGCAGACTTCTGAAACGGACGAAACGTCCCTGCACCGCGTGAGGCAACTCGACATAATCATTCGGGGTGTCAATCTTATCCCGGCTCCGATCCTTGAGAGTAGTCCAGCTTTTTCCATCCAACGAGGACTCGACAACATATTGTTCATAGATGCCCTTCGCACGGCCATAAAGGTCCGACTTGTAATCGTGGTAGTTGATCTGGAACGCCCGGATAGTTTCGGGAGCCTCCAAGTCGACCTCCAGCCACTGGCCCGGTCCGTTGTCCTGCGCGATCCAGAATGTCTTCACGTTTTCGTCGACTACGCGATCCGGCGTGAAGCTCTCCAAATGCGATGAAGCCGTCACAGGCTTCTTGTACGAAAGCAGCATCCAGCCCCTGAATGCGCCCTTTTCCCCAGGAATGGCGGGAGAGTAATGCGGATAGTCGGCAAATGCTGTGTCAACGTACATCAGCCCGTCTTGGTCGAAAAAGGTCGGAAACATGCCGATTCTTCGTTCATATTTGAAGTTCACGGCAATTTCCATGGTCGAGAAATGCCAGTATTGACCTCCTGGCCCGACGACCGTACTGCCGTGGCCTGCGCCATTGATGAACCCGCCCGGTTTATAAGAGACGGGATTGTTGGGCGCATAGGTGTAGGGCCCAAGCGGAGAGTCGGCCGTATACACACCATCGCCGTATGTATTCCATTCGGTTCCGGGCGCGGCATACTGCATGTAATACTTCCCGTCGTGCTTGGTGAGCCACGCTCCCTCGATAAAACCGGCCACCTTCGGATCGTCGTGATTTTCTCCGAAGCGCTCCCACCCGTGCTTCGCTTCGTCGTGGTTGAATAACTCCACCGGGCCGGCCTTGGGAAGAAACCGATGCTGCGGATCGAGCCCCTCGCCCCGAATAGGAAAGACGTTGGAAGATCCCCAGAACATGTATGCGCGTCCATCCTCATCCATGAAAAAGTCCGGGTCCTGCAGATCCCGCAACAGGGCTGGGACGGCCTGCCAGTCACCCTTCTTCGGATCGTCGGTATAGAGCAGGCTCATGGTCCCTGATGGATCGCCCGTTGCGTAAAGCAGTTGATCGCGGTCGTTGTGAGCAGCGGGTGCGTTCGAACCTTGGAAATACCAGCGTTGCGGATGGATGAAGTGCCACTCCGCAAGGTCCTTCGAATACCAGTAGCCCAGTGCACGAGTGACAAACATGTAGTAGTCGCCGCGGAAGCCCACAACAGCCGGATCGGCGCCGGAGCGATAAGAGATGTTCTGATCGGATTCGGTGATCTGGTAGGTGTAGTCCAGATTCAATGGATTACAAAATGTTGTCGGGCGATGCGGGCTCATCCTGCTGCGCGCGGTCTCTTGCTTGTTTTGGATCGGCGAAGCAGCATTCTGGGCTCCGGCCAGAACCGCGAGTTGGATCGCGAGCAGGAGCGCGGTCATGCGAAGTTTCAATCTCGTCACCTCTGACATTCGAGGTCTCTACGCACCGAGCAGGATCGTTCTCACAGCGTCGGCATAGGCCTGCAACTCGATTCTGCGGTTTGCCTGGCTTATGTCGCCCTGCATCTTCGCGTAATCGCCAGTGTTGAGGTTCAGAGGCGGCTCGACGGTAAAAACAGAGATCCCGCGCGGTGGTGCGTAGCCGCCCAGCGAGACTCCTCCGGGCACGCCGCCGCTCCACTTGGGATTGTCGACGGCGCCCTTCGGCCCGACATTTCCTGCGATCGAAGGATGGGCGCGGCGAGCCGCCTGGTTGGCGGCCGTCGTGGCCGCGGACTCACCCTCCCGGCTCACGTCGCGTCTTCCACGCCCCGGAATTGACGCCGTGTCGGTATCGATTTTTTGTGCCGCCTTCAGCGAGAGATCGCGGTCGGCGTCGCCGGCCTGGCCCGTCATCTGCGCCAATCGCTGCTGGTACAGACGATCCTCCAGGGCTTGCAGCCGCTCCTGACCGCCAGGCGCTTCCTGCTGGTCGCGTGGGATCTGCATGAAGGCGTTCCCGCGCGCCCAGTCCCTGGCTGCCTTCACTTCGTCGGGGCGCAGACTCCGGGGATCGTAGAAAACTCCCGCAGAGCCCGGCCCCGAGGTTCCGTGCAGGCTCAGAATTCTTTCCGGATGGAACTTCTCGATCAACTGCAGCAGAAGTTGATTCTCGGGCAGAATCTCCCGTGTGCGCTTGCCTGCGTTGTCTTTGCTCGTGTCAACCGCCTTGCCGCCTCCGGCTGCCGTCGCCGCGGCCAGGTCTTCTGAAGGTGACGGGAAGTTGCGATTAGTGGGAGTGGAACCGCTTTCGCGCCTTCCCATCCCGCCCTCCGCATTATCGGGAAACAACGATGGCACAATGATCGCGCTGAATACCGGCGGCGGAGCGGGCGGCTGAAGGTCGTGAATCAGGTCCCTGGCAACCTCCATTCCCTGCCGCTCCGTCCCATGGACGCCCGCAATTACCAGCGCGCGCCGGTCGGTAGAGCCTCGGAAAAAGAACGCCTGAATCGGCCGCTGTACGGCCTTGCCGCCAACCTTCGGACCGAGCTTCCCGGTCGTCTTTCCCAACTCGCCCGTTCGGATTCGCTGGGCCAGCCAGAGATCGTCCGGCCGGGCGGCCAACTCGCGGGCGAGCATGGCGTCGACATCGGCATCGGCCTGAGCCGCTTGTACGTCCGATTGTCCCAGGCGCGCCAGCAAAGCTTCGATCTTATGATCGGCATCCCAGGCGCTCTTTACCGAGTCCGAAAGTGGACTGCGCTGAATCAGGGGATGCCCCGACTCCTGTTGCACCACATGCGCCAGTTCGTGGGCCAGGAGTTTCTTCCCGTTTCCTTCGCCGGGCAAATACTCGCCCGCGCCAAACACAATCTCGCGACCCCAGGTGTAGGCACGCGCGCCAACTGAGCGCGCCGAGGCGGCTGCTTCCGGGCCGTCATGCACGCGAACGTCGCCGAAACTGGAGTCAAACTGTTTTTCGAAGAATCCTCGTAGCGGCGTGGGCAGTGGCGAGCCGCGTCCCTTGAACGAATCGGGAGAAAGACCCGACCTCTTCCATCCGATTGGATTGCCCGCCGCGCCGGCGCGAAGTTTCGGCCGGATGCTTCCTGCTTTGGGCTGCGCGCCGATCGAGGCACCCTGCGCGGAAACGCCAGCCGCCTGCTCGGCCGCCCGATGCGCCTCATGCTCCAGCGGATCGTTAGTGGCACCGACCTGGAGATTCGCCTGAGCCGGGTAGCGCGAAGGAATGAAAGGACGCATCGCTTGAGAGGGCTCGACCAACCCGGGTGAGAAAACCGGGAACTTGCTGAAATCCCACGCGATATGCCTCCCGGCGCCTTGCGCGCCCAGGCCACATTTCTCTTTCTCTCGACGTTCTAAGAAGCGTGGTCCGCGCCGCGCAACATCCATCGATTGCTGCGGCGCGCTTGCCCTCGATTTTGGCTTTGCGACAGGGGAAAGAAACATTGGGCACCCTACTCGGAATCAAATCGTGAATCAGCACGAGGCAGGAATGCGGCACCAGCCGGTAGGTTTCGTTCGATGCTATTTCAAATCGCGACGAACTTGCAAGTATCAAATCGCATGAGCGACCAGGGTAGGCAGACCTGTTCTTTGGTTCGCCGGGAGTTGACACGCGTAAGGTAGAACCGCCAGCGCCGAACTATCGTGGACACCAACAGCATCGCAGCATATGCTTTGGGAATATTCGATGCCGGGTGCGAGTCAGGTGCAATCTTCGTGATTGACTACACTTGGCTTAATTTTTTGAAAGTGAGGAACTGGAATGTCAGGTGGCCCGCTAAGTCGGATTTCTGTCGCAGTCAAGAAAGTGCGCTACCGACCAGGATTCGAGGTTAAGCGTTCATCTAACCTGGTTCGAATCGGATCGGAATACGGGGGATGGACGTTCGAGAATTCGGAAGATTTATTAAAGAGCACGATTGTAAGTTGTGGGCTGGGCGAGGACGCGAGCTTCGATATAGAGTTTGCAGCTAAATTTGACGCAAAGGTCGTTATCGTCGATCCGACACCGCGCGCGATTCAGCATTTCGATGAGATCAAGAAGCGGATTGGATTGGCGCAAGAGTATGGTTATGTCGAGGGCGGCAAACAACCCGCAAGTTCTTACGATCTCAGGAATTTGTCAGTCGGATCGCTTGTTTTGGAGCCTCGGGCGCTTTGGATCGAAGATACGAAGCTTCGCTTTTTTCTCCCGGCAAATCCCGAACATGTCAGTCACTCAATCGTAAATTATCAGAACAACTACAGCGAGAAGACCCCGTTCATCGAGGTTCCAACCATCACTTTGGAAGATCTAATCGCGAAGTACGACCTGAAATATCTTCCATTGATGAAGCTTGACATTGAAGGCGCGGAGATAAGCGTTGTAAGGCATATGCTCGCAAATTCAATTCGTCCCAGGCAGCTACTCATGGAATTCGATCAGATGAACTTTCCATCCGCTCGTTCAAAAGCCAATGTCCTGGCGACGGACGCGTTACTAAAGGGAGCCGGTTACGAGTGTCGTTTCTTCGACGGGCGGGCAAATGTTCTGTACGTCCTTCGTTAGATAACGCGCCGGGCGAACGATCCGCGCCACGATCTTCGCACTAAAAACAGGAAATGCGGTATCCGTTCTGTCTCTGAGAAGATGCCACGTATAGCGTGCGAATGATTTGCCGGAGTTCCGCTGAAAGGGGAGTTGCGAAACCTTCCTGGTTCGTTCAGGGGCGACCTTTACAACCGGCGTAAAGGGAACCCGCCGTCCAGACCCGCGCCATTCGATCTCCATGCTTGTTCAGGCGACGATCGACGGCAAGTATTTCGTCAGAAGGTATAAGCAAATCAAAATCGCACACTGAACTGGCGCGGGCGTTTCTGGTCGCCATTTCGGGCAGAACCCGCCGGTAAAGGATTAAGCTGGTTTTGAGGCCAGGCCATCGAGGATCGAATTCAAGTGAACCGAGGCGTCGTGAAGATCTCCGCCGGACCGCGCATGCGGGCCGCTCTCATTCTGGCGATTCTCGCCGATATCCTGCAGATTGCCGTCTTCCCCCTCTTTGTTGAGGGGGCTGCATCGCCGGCCGATGACATCCTCGATTTAGCCGTTGGTGGCGCGATGAGCTATCTTCTCGGCTGGCACTGGGAGTTCCTGCCATCGTTTCTTGCCAAGCTGGTGCCGGGGGTGGATTTCGTTCCTCTCTGGACGCTGGCTGTCGGAAACGTCTACAGGAAATCAAAGCAGCTCACGGTGGCAGCCGAAGAGCATGAAGATCAGCGGCCCACCGGGAGCGGCCCGGGCAATGCATGAACAGAGTCTTTAGGTGCGTAACTACATATAGCTTCAGCACCTTCAACCTGCAAGTTATTCCTCGGCGAAAGCTACAAAGCTGTGCGGTTGGACGGTGAGGTGGAATTCCGTAGCGGGGGCTTGCGGCAAGGGGCGCCCAAACGGAGTCTTGATGGGAGGTGGCTCCTGTCCGGTGAGCACCTCTCCGGTGACCAGGTTGCGCAGATGGTGGCCCGTGCCTGCGAGGGAGACAGTAACCGCAGCGGGGTGGTCGAGGAAGGACTCTGTGACAAAGGTGTTGTTGTCGTAGGTGAAGAGACTCACCTGGCTGGGCGCATCGAGTTGCACTGGCGAGCCACGCAGCAGGAAGCTGCGAAGCGACTTGAGTACCGGTTGCGGCAGCTCATACAGGTCGGAAGGATTGTCAGGAATGTCGAGGACATAGAGAAGGCCGTTTGCGAAGTGATCCTGCAGCAGGAGCGGGGCGCCGATGCCTCCGGCGGTCAGACGAACCTCAGGCCAGGCATCGTTGGTCATGAAGGATATCTCCGGCATGAGGATGTTGTGCGGAAGCGCCCCACCGGGCATGCCGAAGAAACCCTGGTAGTGATCGGCGCTGAGCTGGTTGCCGGTGGTGCTGATTTCGGCGATCTGCCCGATCTGGTTGGGGCCGTTGCCCTCGAGAGCCTTCAGGAGCCCGCTGGTGACGATCACCGTTCCACCCTGCAGAAGGCTTGCCTTGATCTTGCTGACGATCTTCGGGTCGAATTTGGCGTCCTCCGTGAGCAGGATGGTCTTGGACTCGGTGGGGAACTCGGGGACCATCTCGATGGGGATGCCAATCATGCCCAGGTAGTTGGGCAGGAAGTCCTCGCCGAAGGACTGATAGGGCTTGTAGTTGACGATGCCGATGGGGTTGCCCAGCTTGCCGAACACGGCATTGACCTTCGAGAGCGAGTAGCCGGCGACGGCTGCGTAGTCGGGTTCGCCGGTTGCGCCGCTGCCCCGGGCGCTCCACTTATCGAGTTCCTCCATTTTGAAGGTAGTGTCGAGACTGTTCCAGGCCTTGCGGTCGCCCACCTGGGCAGGACGAAGCAGATCGCTGTACTGGAAGAGCATGATCTGCGGGGCCTTGGCCAGCATGGTGTCCCATAGCTGCTCCGCGTAGCGGTCGAGATAGCGGGTGCCGTACACATCAACCCAGCCGCCGCCGTTGCGTCCGGGGGCGATGTTGTCGAAGTAACGGATGATTTCGTAGCTCTCGTACTGCTGAAGATGTTGATCGCCGAAAACCGGATCGCGCGTTTCGGTGCCAGTGTAGATGCCGTTGAAGATCTTGGGTTCGTGATCGAGGTCGTAGCCGTTGGCCTGGAAGTACTCGTACCAGTTGGGGAATTTGATGACGACTTCGGCTTTAGGGTTGACGGCCCGAGCGGCGCCGACGACCAGGTCGCGCGAGACGTCATCCATCATGCGCAGGCGAAAATCCGTCCAGCTCTCGTCGCCCTTGGCGGTGATATCGGAGGCGGTCTTGGTGTCGTAGAAGAAAAAGTCGTCGAGAATGATCTCATCGAAGTGGCGCGCGGTGAGTTCCGCAATATTCTTGACGTAAGCGCGCTGGGCAGGGTCGGTGTAGCACAGGGAGATGAACTGGCCGGGTTCGACCTTCTGGGTCTCCTTGAAGTTGCCGACACGCCCCGCGTTGTCGCCGCCACCGACATAAGCGATGCCGCCGGCGACCTGGACGCCCCGATCGACAAAGAATTTCTTGACGGAATCGATGAGGGTATCGTCGGCGATCAGTCCGCTGCGATAGGTCTCGATGTAAACCTTATCGACCTTTACCTGGCTGGAGAGTTCCTTCCAGGACTTTTCGAGCCACGCAGGGTCCTTCATCTGTTCAACGACGCCCACCGGAATGTAAACGGCGACATGAAACCGGTCGTTGACCGGAGGCTGCGCGGCATGGAGCTGGAGACAGGACAGGACCGCAACAATCGACATGAGCAAGCTGACACGATGAGCCACGTTAAAGTTCTCCTTTATGCTGCGAGCGGCTCGATGGGAAATTAGACACCATCGAGATTCTTCAGAGCCGGCGCGGTGGAAGTATACATCGGGAGGACCCTCTAGTAAAACGTTCAAGTAGCGAGAAGCCGCCGAGGCGCCGGCACACTTCCGCGACCAGATTAAAGAGTGAAAAAACTTCGAGCCGGGTAGATTCCGCTCTTGTTGGGATTAGCTCTACACTCAACTTAATCGAGACTGGACTCGGACCAGAGAAGTTGCGCCGCACGATGGCGATGTCCAAAAACCAAATTGAGACTCGCAGACGACCCTGCAGAAATCTCGTGCCTCACCGCCGGGGTGAAGACCGGAGGGCCGGGAGCCTGGGTCGTTTACAAGGGCCGGCATCTCAGATTGACCATACGCGTCGTGGCTCTACCGAGGTGGCGGCTGAGCATGTACGAAGCTAAGCTGTGCAGATGTCTGTATATGGGAGATATAGCACAACACCAGGAACGTCATCCCTCGCATTGGGAGACACAGGAAATGATTTCGCTGCTGAATAAAAGGAGCTCTGCATTATGAATTGGCTTTGGCTTGTCTCGTATTTCTTTGGGGGCGCTTTTGCGGCAAACGCAATCCCTCACTTTGTCTCGGGCACGACGGGACGCCCTTTTCAAAGTCCCTTTGCCAAACCGCCGGGCCAAGGGCTCTCCTCTGCAACGGTCAACGTGATCTGGGGATTCTTGAATGCGGTGGTTGGGTATCTGCTGGTGACGCGCGTCGGCGCTTTCGATCCGCGGGCGACAACCCACATCCTCGCGTTCGGCCTGGGGGCGCTACTCATCAGCATCGTTTCGGCGCGGCACTTCGGCCAGTTCCATGGGGGCAACACGCCGTCGCGCAGGTGAGTGTTCATCCTGCACGCCTCTTCCAACCTGGCAGTAGTCCTCCCAGCTGAAATCAATCCCATGAATGGCCAGGATGGCTCCCCGGGCCTTTCAACAGAACGGCTCCGTATCAGCCACCACTCCATCGAAATCGAAGATCAGTGCTTCCGGTTTCCTGTTCATACTTTGATCTCACAAGCCGTGCTCCGAAAGCGGTGCGGTGGACTCACGGACGATCAGCTCAGGCTTGATCTTGCGATGGATAGGGCTGACGGCCTGGTTCTTGCGGCCAGCCTTCATCGCATCCATCAGAATCTCCGCTCCCATGGAGGCCAGCTTCTCCAGGTGCTCGCGGACGCTGGTGAGAGAAGGGTTGTAGAACGCCGCGGCTGGAATGTCGTCGAACCCAATGACCGAACAGTCCTGGGGCACCCGCATGCCGGCGCTGATGAGCGCCCGGATGCAGCCAAAGGCGGTCATGTCGTCGAAGGCCAATAGTGCAGTGAACGGGATGTTGCGCGCGAGCAGCTCCTGGGTGCGTTCGAATCCCCCTTCGTAGCTGGAGAACGGATCGCTTAGTGTGACCTCCAACGCGGGATCCAGTTCGAGGCCGGCCGTGTGGGCGAAGGCGTGGATGCCGTCCCACTGATGCTGGCTGTCGATGATCAGCTGCGGGCCGCGCACAAAGGCGATCTTCCGGTGGCCGAGCCGGTAGAGGTGTTCCAGTGCGAGGTGGGCGCCTAGTTCGTTGTCGGTGGCAACCCAGTTCAGGGTCTCGGTGCCGGGTTCACGCCCGAGGATTACCGAAGGGATTTTCTGCGCCTCCAAAGCGCTGAGAAGCTCGGGCTCGAAGGAGAGCGAATTGGCGAGAATGATGAGCCCTTCCACGCGCCGCCCCAACAGAACGTTCAGGTACTTCTTGAAGCGCGAACTGTCGTTCTGAATATCGACAAGGAAGGACAGGTAGTCGCTTCGTGAAAAGCTCTTTTCAATGCCGCGCAGGATCTGCGCGCAGTAGGGGTCGGCGATATCGGGCACCATGACGCCAACAGTATGGCTGTGGCGGCTGCGCAGCGCCTGGGCGAAGGGGTTGGGCTGATAGCCCATGCCCTGGGCGATCTCAATCACGCGCTGCTTGGTGGCTTCAGGAATGAATTGGGCAAGGGGGGCTTTGTTGAGCACCATGGAAACGGTAGTTGGCGAGACCCCGCATTCCTTTGCCACTTCTCGAATTGTGACCATCTTCCCCCTCTACCTTGACAACGCGTTCTAACCGATGATAAACCATTTTAACGGGTCAATGTACCGGTTTATTAAAACGATGCACTAAGTTGCATCGGTGCGACTCCGGCCAAGTCGGCCTGGACTTCGGCGTGCTTCTGCATTTTTCAACGGCACTGAAGGGAAGGGGGGGGTCTCTCGTGATTTTGCATAGGAAGTCGGTTTTGGGTTTGTTTGTCTGCGCAGCCGTCCATTTGACCGCGCTCACTGCCGAAGCCAGCATTACCGGGTCGATCTCGGGAACCGTGACGGACCCCAGTGGTGCGGTACTGGTGGGGGTCAAGGTGACGGTCACCAGCGTGTCCACGGGCATCGAGAGCACCGCCGTCAGCGACGCCAAGGGTTTTTATCGTTTTCCTGCTCTCGGTGTTGACATCTACGACGTGGCCGTCAAACAGTCCGGATTCAGGCCCTTTCTCGAGAGCGGAGTCAAGATCGACGCCAACTCCGCGCTTCAAATCGATATCCGGATGCAGCTCGGCGAAATAACCGACACGGTCTCGGTCGAGAGCAATGCGGTGCAGGTGGAGACGCAAAGCACGCAGATGGGCGATGTGATCGAAGGAGAGACGATAACGTCGGTGCCACTCAACGGGCGGTCGTACCTTGACCTGCTGTCCCTTCAGCCGGGGGTCTCGCCCTACAGCGGCGACGACACCGCGGGCGGAACGGTTGCGGCTCCGATCTCCGGAAGCCTGAGCAACGGGACTCAATCGATCAATGGCGGCCGGCCGGAAGCCAACGGGTTTATGGTGAACGGCGCCGACGCCGAGGAAGGCATTCATAACGGCGCTGCGGTCGTTCCCAACCTCGATTCCATCTCCGAGTTTCGCATCATCACCAATAACTTCAACGCCGAGTATGGAAACTACAGCGGCGGCCAAATCAATGTCGTCACCAAGTCCGGCAACAACGAGTACCACGGCGATCTGTTCGAGTTTCTACGCAACACCGATCTGGATGCTGCGAATTACTTTTCCGGCCGCGGCGATTTCAAGCAGAACCAGTTTGGCGGAGTCTTCGGCGGACCGATCAAAAAGAACAAGCTTTTCTTTTTCGCCGATTACCAGGGGACCAGGCAGATTCTGGGGGCCACCCAGTACTTCCCTGTGCCCTCCGTCGAAGACCGTTCGGGCAACCTGCTGGATCAGGCCAGTTCCTTCGCCACCGCGACCGATCAGAGCGGGAACCCGATTGCCAACACGGTTACTTCGACTTACTGGGCGGCGAATGTACTATCGCAGCGCCTGGGGCATCCGGTGAACCTGAATGAGCCGTATTACTATGCCCCCGGCATGGTGGCAGTCAACCCGAGCACAGGCGCTGAGACCACCTACAACTCGGGTTGCACAAGCAACGATCCGGTCAGCGGCTGCGTTTTTCCCAATGCAAACATCCCTCGAGCGGCTTGGGATTCAGCGGCAACCGGCATGCTTCAATACATTCCCTCTCCGAACAGAGGCAGCGCCTCGACATTTTCTACTTCCGCTTTCAATGAGAACCTGACCGATAACAAGGGCGGAATCAGGGTGGACGCGAGCCGGGGAAAGAACCTGCTCTTTGCGTATTACTTCTCCGACGACTACAACGTTGCGAATCCCTATGCGGCCGGGAACGTGCCGGGGTTCACCGCGACGACTTATGGCCGCGCCCAGATGATCAACCTGGGACTGACCACGACGCTCAGCAATGCGAGTGTGAACGACGTTCGCGTGGTTTATTTGCGCAACACCAACGACATCAACAATCCCCAGGGAGGCACGGGAGTCTCTCTCGCGTCCCTGGGCTTCAATACGCCCTGGAACGCCACGGGAGGCATCGGCAACGTCTCCGCAAGCCTGGCGGGTGTTCCGAGCATGATCTTCAATAACTATAGCTTTGGAGTGCCATTCACGACCTTCGACCAGCGCAATAATACGTTCCAGATCATCGACAACATCACCCGCGTTTTCGGCACGCACACGTTGCAGTTCGGCGGCGATGTTCATTACGACCAGATCAACTTGAATGGCTACACCGCCGAAAACGGGCAGTTCACCTTTACCGGGGCGGAGACGGGCATCGACTTCGCGGACTTTCTGATCGGTGCGCCATCCGGATTCATCCAGGGCAGTCCCGACATCGAGCACACACGCAGCAAGTACTACGGAGTGTACGCGCAGGACAGCTGGCGCGCCCGGCCTAGTTTGACGCTGAACTACGGCCTGCGCTGGGAGGCCAGTTCGCCATGGTACGACACCCGGAACATGATCGAAACCTTGATTGTCGGGGAACAGTCGCAGGTCTTCCCGGGCGCTCCTGCAGGACTGGTGCTTCCCGGCGATCCCGGCGTTGCGCGGACGCTTGCTCCTACCGGGTACGCGAATTTTGCGCCACGATTCGGGCTGGCGTACTCTCCGAACGCGGAAAAGGGATTGTGGCGGAAAACCCTGGGCCCGTCCGGCACCACGAGCATCCGGGCCGGATACGGGCTCTTCTATCAGTCGATCCAGCAGGCGGACACCGAGCAGGAGATTGGAGATGCCCCGTACGGCTTCTTCTACCAGAATGCTACCCCGCCGGAGCTCTCATCGCCCTTCATCGATCGGACAACCGGAAATCTCCAGCCCAACGATTTCCCCTTCCAGTTTCCGGCCGCGAACGTATCCAAAACGAATCCGGACACGAGTTTCCCGTGGGGGCTGGTTGAGCCGATCAGCGGCGGAAATTACTTCTACAACAAGAATGTCCTGCCGTACTCGGAGGATTATGAATTGTCGCTGCAGCGGCAGCTCGGGCGTGCCACCGTGGCCAGCCTCAGCTATGTTGGAACCGAAGGCCACAAGCTGCTTACCTTCGTTGAGTCGAATCCCGGCAACGAGGCACTGTGCCTCCAACTCAGCAATCCAGCCAACCTGCAGGCGGGTTCGCCGACGTGCGGGCCCTTTGGCGAAAACGGAGTCTATACGCTCGCCAACGGAACCCAGGTCAACAGCACCCGCGGGCCATTTGGGCCGAACTTCGGCAGCAACGCGTACATGAAGTCGATGGCCAGTTCCAGCTACAACTCTCTCCAGGCTAGTCTCGAGCAAAGCAGTAAGTATGTGCAGTTCATGCTGGCCTATACCTGGGGAAAATCTCTGGACAACGGATCGGGAACGCTGGATGCCACCAACCCCTACGACCCACGGAAAAGCCGGGCACTTTCCATCTTCGACGTGCCGCAGGTCTTCGTGGCCAATTACACGGTAAAGCTGCCATTTGAGCGGTGGGCCGGCGATGGAGCATTTGCCGGCCGCATAGCCGGCGGCTGGGCTCTATCGGGCATCACCACTTTGGCCAGCGGACAGCCGATTCAGCTCAGTGAGAACGACGACAACTCGTTGAGCGGGACTTTTCTGGCGCCGGTCGACACGCCGAGCTATGCCGCCGACGGAAGCAAGTTATATGAGGACCGGAATCCGCGACGCGGCCTTCCCTACTTCAATCCAAACTACTTTGTACAGGAGCCGCTGGGACAAATCGGTGACGCCATGCGCAGATCGTTTGTCGGGCCCGGCATCAACAACTTCAACCTGGCGCTGCTGAAGAGCACCCGGATCAAGGAAACCAAGCAGCTCGATTTCCGCGCGGAAGCTTTTAACGTCTTCAACCACGCGCAATTTGAAAACCCTTCTGGCAACTTCAACAATGCCGGGCAAAACGGCTTCGGTTATGTGACAGCCGCAAGAGACCCGCGCATCATGCAAATGGCTTTGAAGCTGCTGTTCTGACACGCTAAACCGGAAACAAGGAGCGAATCATGTCTGCACTGGCATTACTCGGGGGCAAGAGGGCAAAAAACAAGCCGTTTCCGCTGTGGCCGCAATACGACGACCACGAGCGGCGCGCGCTGACGGAAGTACTGGAGAGTCGCGTGTGGTGGCGAACCCCCGGGACCAAGACATTGGAGTTCGAGCGGGCATTTGCCGCCTATCACGGCGCGCGCCACGGCATCGCCGTGACCAACGGCACGGCGGCGCTTGAGGTGACCCTGGCGGCATTGGGCGTGAGCCACGGCGATGAGGTGATCGTTCCGGACTTCACTTTCATCGCCACCGCCAGCGCCGTGCTATTCGTCAATGCCCTGCCGGTTCTGGTGGATGTTAACCCGGAGAGCTACTGTATTGACCCCGAATTGGTCGAAGCGGCGATAACACCGCGGACAAAGGCCATCATCGCTGTGCACATGGGCGGACATCCGGCCGATCTCGACCGGCTTCAAGAGGTGGCGAAACGCCACGGCATCGTGCTTATCGAGGATGCCGCACACGCGCCCGGGAGCGAGTGGCGCGGGCGCAAGATCGGAACCTTCGGCACGGCGGCGACGTTCAGCTTCCAGTCCAGCAAGCTGATGACGGCCGGCGAGGGCGGCGCCATTCTGTCGAACGATGATGGGTTTGAGCTCCAGGCCCGCTCGGTTCACGATTGCGGGCGCCTGCCCGGCGAGTGGTTTTACAGCCACTTCAATTACGGTTCCAATTACCGTCTGAGCGAATGGCAAGGGGCGGTGCTGGGGGTGCAACTGAGCCGGCTGGAGGAGCAGACGATGCACCGGCATCGCAACGGGCGTCTCCTCGATAGACTTCTAGCGGAGATTCCGGGGATCACGCCCCAGAAATGTGACCCGCGATGCACGCGCAACGGGCAGTACGCCTACATTTTTCACGTGGATTCAAAACAATTCGCGGGTATCTCTACCGGAAACGTTATTGCCGCCCTGAATGCCGAGGGAATTCCAACGCAGGCAAGCTACCCGCCTCTGCACGCAATGGATTGCTTCCGGAGCGGAGCCTATCGCAAACGCCTCTGCGGCCGGCAAGCGGAGGAACCACACGACTTCCTGCTTCAGGAGTTTCCGAACGCCCTGCGGGGGGCTTGGGAGACCGTTTGGCTTCCTCAGTTTGCCCTGCTCGGCGATGAGGAAGATATGCAGGAGATCGCAGGCGCAATTGGCAAGATCCAAAGCAATGCAGCTGAAATTGCCGCCAATGCCGAGCAGGCTGTCGAGGAGCGCATCGCACGCTGACGAATCCATGATCGAGAAGATTCACTATCACGGTTGGGACAACGCGTGGCGATTGTCGAACGGCACGGTCGAGCTGATCGTGCTGGCTGACGTGGGGCCGCGCATCGTGCACTACGGCTTTTGCGGCCACGAGAACGTCTTTTACGAAGTCGCCGGCGATCGGGGGTTCAGCGCAGGAGATGTATTTCGCCTTTACGGCGGGCACCGGCTGTGGGTCTGGCCGGAAGTGGCGCGAACCTACTTTCCTGACAATCTTGCGGTTACTGTGAGCGAAGAAGAGAATGGTGTCCGCTTTCGAGCTCGCATAGAAGATTGCGCGCCGGGTACGCACCTGGAGAAAGAATTTGTGATTGCGCTCGATGCGGACGGCACTCAGGTGCGCATTGCCCACACCATTACGAATCGGAGCGCGGAAGCTACGGAACTCGCCGTTTGGTGTCCCACGATGATGCGTCCGGGAGGGCGCGCCATTCTGCCATTGCCACCGCGTGTCGCGATGGATGCGGACCACTTTCAGGCGGTGGGTCCGATGACGCTGTGGAGCTACACCGACCTGACGGACCCGCGCTGGATCTTCGGCACAGAATTTATTCAGTTATTGCAAGTGAGCGACCCTCAGGGACGTTTCCCCGAACAGATCACGGGGATATTCAACCCCGCTGGATGGGGCGCGTACCACTCGCGCGGCGTGTTGTTCATCAAGCGCGCGGCGCCTGCGGAGGGAGCCCGCTATCCGGACTTCGGATGCAACTTCGAGATCTTTACCAACCCCGAGTTTCTCGAGTTGGAAACGCTGAGCCCGATTGTGAATTTGGCGCCCGGGGAAAGCGCAAGCCACACCGAAACATGGGCGCTGTTTGGCGATGTCCCGGCCGGCAACGACGACGCCTGGGTCCGTTCGACGGTGTCGCCGCGGGCCTCATCGCTGGGCCCTGCATAGCCCGGAAGTCTAAAAGTTTTGTTTTGCATGCCGGGGTCTCGGATGAAGACTTTGGTAGGAGGAGAGAGCATGACGAGCATGAACCCCACAAGCCGGCATCGTTGTTTGGCCGCCGTTTTCGTCTTTGTCGCCGGGCTGCTGTTCTTTGCTGGGCCGCTGGCCGCGCAACCGGGACGCAAGCTCCCGGAGAAAGTTCCCCCGAAGAGAAGCTCTCAGATTGAGGACGGATTCGGTATCAACTCAGACATGCCGCGGGATCCCTATCTACCCTGGAACCGGTGGTGGTGGACGCGCATGTTTGATGCCGGGTTCAAGTGGATCCGCATCGGCCAGTATGAGAACAGTTCCGACCGCACCAGCTGGGATTGGATCGAACAGAAGCGCGGCGTGTACTCGTCATCGCCGGAACTGGAAGATGCCGTTGATTCGCTGGTCGACAACGGAATCAACATCCAGGTGCAACTGCTCTACGGCAACCAGATGTATACGGCGCGGAGCGGCAAACTGCGTGACGTGAGCGTGCCGGAGCCGGGAACGTTCCACAACGACGACCGCAGCTTGTACTCCGTGTTCTGGCCGCCGACCACACCGGACCAGACGGCTGCATTCAACAAGTATGTGGCCTGGACTGTAGATCATTTCAAGGATCGCATTCACTACTGGGCGTTGTGGAACGAGCAGGACATCGGGTACTGGAACCCGTGGGGCAATCCGGAAGAGTACGGGCGCCTGCTCACGTCATTTGTGGATACCGTGCACAAGACTCCGGGCGCCAAGGTTCTCTACGGCGGCCAGGCTGATCCCATTCGCGAATTCGCCAAGACGGCCCTGGACGCTTGCAACTGCGCCGCAGGCATTGACGTCTTTTCGTACCACACCTATCCGGGATACGGGCAGAATATGAACCCGGAAACCATGGATTACGGCGCGTACATGAACGAGTCTCCGCGAGCGTTGCGCGAACTTGTCAAGAATTATCCGGGCATCAAGCCGGACATTCGCTTCTTCGATGATGAGTTCAACTCCATCCCGTCCTGGATTGGATCGGACGAATCCGTTCAGGCGAAGTACGTGACCCGCGGGCTGATCTATAACCACGCCGCGGGCGTGAAGACCTTTGTGTGGCTGCTGACGTCTGGCACGGACGCGAACGAATACGACGACTTCGGCATCATCCACGGTCTGACCAATCGCGACTACGACTTCACACCGCGCCCGGTGTTTTACGCTCTCCAGAACACCAACGCATTGTTTGCGGACACGAAATTCGATCCGTCCATCGAGGTGTCCGGCGTGGATACGATCGCGGTGCGCGAACAGAGCGGCTTTCCTTTTTTGAGTTACGGCTTCCGCTCCAAAGGCGGCAAGGCGATTGTGGCCTACTGGATTGCGGCGCACAGCCAGCCGGGCGGAGGGTTCAAGGATTTCTACTCCACGATGACGCTCAAGGGCACGGGCATTGAACACCCCGTCCTTATCGACGTTGTGTCGGGGGATATTCGTCCGCTGGAGTGGAAGAAGGGAACGACCGATACCCTGGAAAATCTTCGGATAACCGACAGCATCATGGCCATTGCCGATGCGGACTACTTTGACTGGCCGGTGTTGCCGGAAGCTCCCAGTTCGCTGAACGCAGCGATGGAGGGCGGCACCGTGAAGCTCTCCTGGGAGGTGCACGGCGGCGACCCGCAGCATATCGTCGTGGAACGCCGCGACGACCCGGCAGAGGGCCGAGGAGCCTGGCGCCGTATTGCCGAGTTGCCTTCTACGGCAACCGACTTTGCCGACTCGAAGGTCGCCAAGGGGCAACCGGTTTCGTATAGGGTGCGCGCCGTCAATGGAGGCGGGGAATCGGCCACGTCAAACACGGTGCGCGTCCCGGCAGCCTGAACCCGACCTTCCGACTTTGACGACGAACTCTGAACTTTAGTCTCGCCCCGCTTTCCTGCTGTGCCGCTGCACAGCTCGAATGCGGGACCACCACTCCCTTCCACAAGCCGCCGGCAGGGCAGAAAATGGCGCTGAGGTAGCCCCTATCCAGCGCCATCCTGTTGTATGGAAAGAAGGTCGCAATTTTTTGCCGGGCACAATTCGGGAAGATTAAAATTCGCAGGTCCTCCGAAAATCTCCTTGACATCGCCCATTTATATCATTTAATAGTTGGATGTATCGTTTTATTAAATCGATACAAGGGCTTCCATGGCTAACCGGTCAGGATCTTAACCGCCTGTCCGTTCGTCTTCCTCGCAAGCTGTTTTTTGTGCTCTCACGCTTGGGGGCAGCAGTTCCAAGGAAGTATCGCGGAAATTGACGCCGACCCGAGCCGGATTTTGAAGGATGGCTTCTAAGACATTCCCTCGTTGCCCCTGATCGAAACCATGCAGAAGCGGCCAAAGGCGGTTTTGAGACTTTCTGAGGGACCCATTGCACTCTTGGTTAACGCGCACCTCATGGTCGACTTCCACATGAGCGTGGGCGCCCAGACAACGTCATGTCCTTTCGTCGTGCAGATCGAGCAAAAGTGCGGCGTTCATGGTGAACTTAACTGCATTGATTAGGAGGCTAGGATGCTCATGGAATTTTGTCCTCACGCAGGATTCCGTCATTGCCGGGTCGGCCCTGCATTGATGGCTATCATGGTCCTTTGTTCGATGTTCTTCACTGCGGCAACTTCGCTTCGCTCGCAGGTTGCGTACGGTGTGAACGGCACAGTAACCGACTCGAGCGGCGCCGCGGTTCCTGGAGCGCAGATCGTGTTGCGTGACGTGGCGACCGGGGTAGTGACAAACGCTACCTCTTCACCCGCGGGTGCTTTCACCATCGTGCTTGCCAACCCCGGCGTTTACTCGGCCACGATAAGTGCACCGGGCTTCAAGGAGTTTGTCGAAAACAATGTCGTCGTGGAGGTGGGCACCTTTGCCACTGTCTCTGCCAAGCTGGACCTTGGAGCAGCCTCTGAAACGGTGCAGGTAACCGGGCAGGATATCGCACTGAACACGGCGGATCCGGGGATCGGCACCACCATCGAGCCGGCACTGGTGAGCGCCGCCCCTATCGAGGTCAATGGCGGACCCCGTTCGATCGACGCCTTTGTCCTGCAAACTCCCGGCACCGGCTCGGTTCCTTCTGCCGCAGGCACAGGAATTGAAGGCAGCGCCCTTAACATCAACGGCGGTATCACCGCGGAAACCAACTATTACTACAACGGTATTCCCATCACGGAGCCGTTTACGGCAAACGTCTCTGAAAGCGGCAACGCCTATCCGGCCTATGAGATGGTGAGCGAGGCCCACGTGGCCAGCGCGACCTTTTCGGCGCAATACGGCCTCGCCGCTGGCGTGGTTACCTATAAGATGGCGGGCGGCACCAACACCTACCACGGCGACGCCTTCTATATAACCCGCAACAATTTCTTCGACTCAGTGGGCTTCTTCAACGGGCCGGCCTGGGGCGGATCCGGCAAGGCGCCCACCAATCACCAGAACAACTACGGATTCACCGTGAGCGGGCCGGCATCGATTCCCCATCTGTATAACGGCAAAGACCGCACCTTTTTTCTCTTCACCCTGGACTGGTATCGCCAGCACGGCGCGCAGACCGCTTTTCACACCTTGCCCACCGCTGCGGAGTTGAATGGCGATTTCAGTAATTTTCTGGATGCCGATGGCAATGTGCTTAAAATCTACGATCCCGCGACCGGTCAACAGTTCCAGTGCAACGGAAATCTCAATGTGATCTGTCCCGGACGCTTCAGCACGGTTTCAAAATCTCTCCTGCCGCTGCTTCAGCCGAGTTCGCCTTTACGAACCGGCACCGGAACCTATAACGGCGAAGTAGACAACGAGGCTCCCTACGTCACGTCCACGACCGATTACAACCACAATTGGGGATTCACGGTCGACCACAACCTCAGCGCCTCGCAGAACATCCACTTTTCTCTCTGGAACCAGAATGTAAATAGTCCCTCGCCGGGAAACAACTTGTTCCCGAACAGCAATGAGCTTTCGAGCGCCGAGGTCAGCCAGACTTCGGGCCGGGGATATCTGCTGAATTACATCAAGATGGTATCTCCGAACCTGGTGGTCACGGTCGGCGTAAACAAGACGGATATCTATTACAACAACCATGTCGTAAACCAGAGTGCGAATTTCCCTGCAATCACGGACGCCGTCAGCTTCCCCGGCATCAACTTCGACGGCACGTTCCCCATTACGGACTGGGGTAATCACAGCAACAGGAACTCCACGCGCCGCTACGATAACGCCGTGGTCAACAATTGGCTGTGGACCAAAGGAAAACACACCTTCAACATCGGTGGCGAATTCCGCCGTACCTTGGAGGACAGCATCATTTGCAGAAAGTGCGGTGGAGATTTCAATTTCAGCCACCTGCAAACGGCCGATCCCACAAATCCTGCTTCCGACGCCACCGGCAACTCCTTTGCCAGTTTCCTGCTGGGAGAAGTGGCCTCGGCGGATCGCAGTTGGGCTCTACCCGCCGATCTGCGCAATGTGGCCGTCTCCACCTACATCCAGGATGACTTCAAATTCAGCCCGCGCCTGACCATCAATGCCGGCTTGCGCTGGGACATCCCGGTTCCCTTCACCGAGACGGAGAACAACATCACGTTCGCCGATTTCAAGATGCCCAACATCGGGGCCGACAACCTGCCCGGAGCGCTCACCAAACTCGGCTCCTGCGCGGTGGGATGCTCTGGAGTTAATCGCGCCGCCATTCACTGGAGAGACCTCGGACCCCGCTTAGGATTCTCTTACCAGGTGAACAGCAAGACCGTGGTCCAAGGCGGCTACTACGTGGCCTTTATGGGCGGCGGCGCTTACGCGTTCGGCCTCAGCCGCGTGGCGCAGGATTATACCAACGTGCTGGCCGGCACCTACAATTCCCCTTCCAATCCAGGAAGTACCGCTCCAGGCTTTGGAGATTGGGACACAAACCAGATTAACAACCCGCAGCAATTGCCCTTCACTACGACCTTGGGCAATGGGCAGCAGGTTGAACAGATGGATCCCAAGAAATCGGGCATCTCACCCTACACGCAATCGTGGAGCTTTGATATTCAGCGCGAATTGCCCGGCAACTTGTTCCTCATGTTGGCTTACATCGGCAATCGCGACATCCACCTGCCCTCTTCGCTCAACCAGCCTAACGAGCTGAACCCCAGCTATCTGGCGTTGGGCAACGTGCTGACTGATACGGTGAATCAACTCAACCCCGGGGATCCCAATTATGATCCGGCGGCTGTTGCGGCCGGCATCAAGATCCCCTACACCAACTTCGTCAACGATTTCGGCGGGGACCCGACGCAGATTCCGATCATTCAGGCGATGCTTCCCTATCCGCAGTTCGGGGGCACCGACAACCACTTCGATCAGGCCGGAACCAGCTTTTACCGTTCGTTTCAGGGTCAGCTCGAGAAGCGCTTTACGCATGGACTCAGCTTCCTCAGCAGCCTCACGCTGGCGCAGAACTGGTCGGACGTCGACTTCGGCGTAACGCTGCAACAGAACAACGCGCAGAATCCAATGAATCAGAAGGCCGAGTGGTCCGTCTCGTCGCTCAATCAGAAGTGGAACGACAAGAACATGTTTACCTATGCCCTTCCCATCGGCTCCGGGCAGAGATTCCTGAACCAGAAAGGCCTTGCGGATGAGATTCTAGGCGGCTGGCAGGTGGCCGGCATCATGGACTACAGCACTGGAAATCCTCTTGGAATCTACGAAAACACCAACAACGTCGTGATGTCCACCAACTACAACGGCGACGCCCAACCCCGCCCCAATATCGTCCCCGGACAGGCCCGCAAGACCTACAGCTATAGCCGCACGCGCGACTATTTCGTGGGTAAAACCCCGGCGCAGCCCGTGCAGTTCAACACCAACGCCTATTCGCTGGCTCCTCAGTTCACCTTCGGCGACGCGGCCCGCAACTACGCCGGCATTACGGCCCCGCCGAACCTCATGGAAGACTTCGACGCCATGAAGACCTTCCGCATTGGTGAAAGGGTCAAAGCCACCCTGCGCGTGGACTACTTCAACGCCTTCAATCGCACCCAGTTTGGAAGCGAGAGACCACCGGTGGACAACACGATCGAGGATTCGACCTTTGGCATGGTGCAGGGCACCCTTTCAAACATCATCAACCGTCAGGGCCAGGCGACCCTCCGCGTCACGTTCTAGTCGTCGATGGCCCGTCGGGTGACTTCTATCGGGCCGGTGCCGCACATTGCGGCATCGGCCCGATCACTATCACGCAAAAGCGATCGCATCGCTCCAATTGTCCCT
>Ga0182013_10000718_pt1 | contig 45948 bp, 31 predicted proteins | sample 612S2MmetaG_FD_120487 | JGI IMG/M metagenome (GOLD analysis project Ga0182013, IMG submission 120487) | Permafrost microbial communities from Stordalen Mire, Sweden - 612S2M metaG | ecosystem: Environmental > Terrestrial > Soil > Wetlands > Permafrost | place: Sweden: Stordalen | collected... | reverse complement strand
CGGAGATTTCGCGGCATCGCACGCACCGAGAGTCCATAGGATGCGGGATTGCGCGTATGCATGTGCACCGGGCTTGCAAGGTGATCGTGAAGATTGCGTCCGACGCCCGGCAGATGGTGGCGCAACGTGACACCCACGGCGGCGAGATGCTCGCCGTCGCCGATCCCGGACAGCATCAATAACTGCGGCGACTGGATTGCGCCCGCGGCGAGCACGATTTCGCGGTGTCCTTTCACGATATGGCTGCCGTCCGCGCAACGCACCTCGACTGCAGCCGCGCGCCTGCCGTCGAGCACGACGCGGGTGGCCTGAGCGTCGGTCAACACGGTCAGGTTCGGCCGCCCGAGCGCCGGACGCAACAGGGCATCTGCCGAGGTCTCGCGCCTGCCGTTGCGGATCGAGAGCTGACGCAGTCCCATCCCCTCGCTGTCCGCGCCGTTCAAGTCATCGCGGTAGGAATGGCCGAGACCTGCGAGCGCATCGAAGAAGGCGAAGTTCAGAGGATTCGGACGCGTCACCGTACGGACGTTCATCGGGCCGCCGCGGCCGTGATACACGCTGGAGCCGAAATTCTCGTTGTGCTCGCTGCGGCGGAAATACGGCAGGACTTCCGCGTAGCTCCAGCCTTTCGCTCCGGCAGCAGACCAGCCGTCATAGTCGCGCGGGTTTCCTCTGAAATACACCATGCCGTTGATGAGCGCAGAGCCGCCGAGTCCGCGTCCGCGAGGCACGGATATCTGCCGGCCATCGAGCCCGCGCTGGGGCACGGTTTGAAATCGCCGGTTCAGCGAGGCCGACCGTTGCGCCATCACGATCGCGCCCGGCACGGTGACGAACAGGCTCCTGCCGGATCCGCCCGCCTCGATCAGACAAACCGTGCGGCGGGAATCCTCGGACAAGCGCGCGGCGAGTACGCAGCCGGCGGTTCCACCGCCGACCACGACGTAGTCGAACCCCTGTGCGACATCCAGCATCCACACCTCTATTCGCGTCGAGCTTGCCTGCGCGGCTATGATACGCGGCGACAGCGGGTTTTCAGCATCACCAATGGCGGGGAGGTCATGAGGGAGCACCTGGGCAAGCTCGACATCAAGAGCGTGCGCGAAGGCGAAGGGATGATACCCATGCAGCTCGCCGTGCCCGGCGTGACCGGGGCTGATCTGTCAGCGATGAAAACCTGGTACTGGAGCGAAGAACTGTCGGTCGACGCCGAAGCCGCGATCTTCCGCATCGAAGTGCGCAGCTACCTGCTCGGCATCGACGGCCTCAATGTGCTGGTCGACACCTGCTGCGGCAACGACAAGCAGCGCAGCGTTCCCTGGGCGCATCGGTTGCAGACCCGATGGCTGGAAAATCTTGCAGCCGCCGGCTGCAGTCCCGACGATATTCATCTCGTGTTGTGCACGCACCTGCACGCCGATCATGTGGGGTGGAATACCCGCCTCGAAGACGGACGCTGGGTCCCCACATTTCCCAATGCCCGTTATGTATTCAGCCGCAAGGACTTCGAATTCTTCGCCCGGCAGACTCGCGAAGCGCACAATCGCGAGGCCTATACCGATTCGGTGTTGCCGGTGGTCGAGGCGGGCCTTGCCGACATCGTGGAGAGCGACGTCTGCATTCACCGCGAGATCGAAGATGGCATCTGGCTCGAAGATGCCGCCGGCCACTCTCCCGGCAGCGTCGTGGTCAACGCCCGCCGCGGCGGGTCGCGCGTGGTGTTCATGGGAGACATCATCCACCATCCGATTCAGCTGGTACGCCCCGATCTGCCGTTCTTCGCCGATGAGAATCCCGTCGAAGCCTGCGCCACGCGACGGCGGCTGCTCGAGCAGTGCGTCGACAACGAGTGCGTGCTGTTCCCCGCTCATTTTCCCGATCCCGCCGCCGGCCGGGTGCAGCGTGCCGGACGCCATTTCTCCTATGGATTTCTTCAGCCCTAGTCGAACCGCCCCAACAACCGAGAAAAAATATGCGAGAAGACGACAGTGGTGTATTGCTTCTGTGGACGACGCGTTGCCGCCGGACGCTGCGTTGGAAGTGCGCGGCACTGGCGGCCTGTGTCTTGGCCGGTACTGCAGCGGCACAATCCCTGTTCGACGGCGGCAGTGTTGATTTTACGGCGACGCAAGCGGTCCGCGGCCAGGCGGCGTACACGGAGAATTGCGCTGCCTGTCATGGTCCGAATCTGAACGACGGTCAGTTTGCTCCGCCCATGAAGGGACCGCAGTTCCAATCGCACTGGCACGATCAATCGCCCGAGGCGCTCCTCACCCTGATCACGAGGCGGATGCCTCCTGCGAGCCCCGGCAGCCTCGGCGGCCGCACCTATGCCGACATCGAAGCTTATTTGCTCCGTGAAAACGGCGAAAAGGCCGGGACCGTGGAATTTGCCGCGTCCGCAGCGGCGGCCAAAATTCCGGCCGCGGCTGAACACGCTTTGGTACCGCGCACCGTCGGCGGCACCCTCACGGACAACCGGGACGCCGACTACCGCGCAGCGATGGCCGCAAGAGAAACATTGCTGAAGCGGATGTCGCCGGTGTCGGATGCGATGCTGCGAAATCCCGCCGCTGCCGATTGGCTGATGTGGCGCGGAACCTATGCCACGTTGGGCTACAGCCCGCTCGATCAGATCGACAAAAGCACGGTTCCCGATCTCGGCGTCGCCTGGACCTTGTCGCTCCCGCCGAGTGCCAACGAGTCCGCACCGCTGGTGCACGACGGCGTGCTCTTCATCGACAGCGGCAACACCGTGGAGGCGATCGACGCCGCCGACGGCAGCATTCTCTGGCAATATATCCGGCCGCTGCCCGACGAGCTTCACAACGGCCGCGAGGCCCGGATGAGGGGCTTGGCGATCTATGAGGATCGGCTCTATGCCCCGACGGCCGACGGGCATATCGTCGCGCTGGACTCGAGGACCGGTGAACTGCGCTGGGATCGCGCCGTGGTAACTCCCGAGCAAGGAGTGCATCCCGGCCAATTCGACGGCGCCTTCTTTCATATTTCCGGCGGCCCGCTGCTGGTTCACGGCAAGGTAATCGTCGGCGTCAGTCTTGGAATCGATACCGGCGGCGGCGATTTCATCGTCGGTTTGGACGCGCAGACAGGTGAGGAAAAGTGGCGTTTCAATACCATCGCGCGGCCGGGCCAGCCCGGCGGCGACAGCTGGAACGGCGCGCCCGTCAACGAACGCTACGGTTCCGGTGTGTGGTCGATCGGCAGTTACGATCCCGATTTGAATCTGGTCTATTTCGGCACCGGCAATACCTACGACGTCGGGACTTTGCTCGCGAGGCGCAACCGCAGGAACGCGCCGAATAACGATGCGCTTTATACGGACTCCACATTGGCGCTCGACGCCGATACCGGCAAGATGTCCTGGCACTACCAGCACATGAACCGCGACGTCTGGGATCTGGACTGGGCGTTCGAGCAATCGCTGATCACCTTGGCGGTCAACGGCAAGCCCACGAAGCTGGTGGTGACCGGCGGCAAGAGCGCCATCTTCGATGCGGTCAACCGGGTCGACGGCAAGTACGAATTCTCCAAGGATTTGGGTTTGCAAAATCTCGTCGCAGGCATCGATCCAAAGAGCGGCCGAAAAATCATCGAGCCTGCGCTCGAGCCGCAGTCAGGCAGGACCGATGTCATCTGTCCCGCGGCAGCGGGCGCGCGCAGTTGGCCGACGACGGCGTACGATCCGGCGTCGGGTTTTCTCTACGTGCCGCTTCTCGACAACAACTGCATGGACTACAGCTGGGTGGAACGCGGCGCCGATCAGATCGCGGCCGGCGGCATGGACGTGCGCCTCGGCGGGCGTCCGAAACCCGACAACGACGGCAAGTTCGGCCGCATCGAAGCGATCGATCTCAAGACCCGGCAGGTAGTCTGGTCGCAGCGCCAGCGTGCGCCCATCGCCAGCTCCCTTTTGGCGTCCAAGGGCGGCCTGGTATTCAGCGGCGCGCGCGACCGCCGTTTCCGCGCGTATGACGCGTCGACCGGCAGGTTACTGTGGCAGGTTGGCTTGAATGCCTCGCCCAGCTCGTCTCCGGCAACCTACAGCGTCGACGGCGTGCAATACGTGGCGATCATCGCCGGCGGCGGCGGCGCCTTCGATGCGGGCAGCCGGAGCCTGACTCCTGAAATAATCGATCCAGCCGCGGGCACGACCCTATGGGTTTTCAAGCTGCTCGATCGCGCGGCCGCGGCGGTGCCCCACTGATGGTCGCCCCGACGAAGCCGATCGGCGGTTCGTTGCGGGTCTTCAGGCCAGGTTGTCGAGCGCGAGCGGCGTGTGCCTGCGCAGCAGCGCGGTCTGCACGGCCCACCGGTCTTTTTCCGGAACCTCCTCGAGATACTGAATTTCGCCGGCGGCGAATGTGGCGACGGGCAACCCGTCGCGATACAGCAGGCGATTGCCGGCGAGAGAAGCCAGCCTCGCGCCCGGCGTGACGATGCCGATCAGATTGAGAGGATCTGCCGCCGACAGCGATACGTATTGCTGAGCATGAGGTTTGCGGCGCACGTCCCGCAGCAGGCCCACGGCCTCCGGAGTGGCGTATTGTTCGCCGGAGAATCCGGCGACGAATCGTCCGCCTCGAATTTCGCCCCGCGCCTCCAGCCGGCGGCAACAGCTGAGAATGTCGCGCCACGGCGGCAGCCAGGAGGCCTCGCGGCCGAGCAGCTTCCAGTAAATCACTCCCCAGCGGCGCAGCAGCGTGCGCACGATCTGTTCCACCGCATCGTCCGCTCGCACCGGTGCGCCCGTCGCCGGGCGGCGCACCAGCGCCCAACGTCCGGCATCCGCCATGCCGAACAAGGCCAACCGCCGCTTGTGGCGCGCGGCATGGGAATTCGACTTGCCGCGGCGGCCGCTCGGCAGCAGCAGCACGCGCATGCCGGCAAAACTGTCGGAGTTCGCCATGCCGAGCGCAACCAATTCGGCGAGCGCGTCCTCGACCTCGGCGGGCAGCATGCCGATGTTATCCGCGATTTCGTCGAAAAACGAGGCGCCGTGTTCCTTGATGAACTCGGCCACGGCCCGCGCCTTCGAGGTAGAGTTTGCGGGATCGGATTGATCGGCGAACGCCGACCACGACGGCACGTTGCGCCTCGCGAGGAAGGTGATGGGCGTGGAGCGGATGGGAGACGCTCCGTGCGCGGCCTCGCGCGACGCGAGCCTCGTCCAGACGAATCGTCCGGCGCGGCAGTGCTCGTCCAGCCATTGCGGGTCATATTCGGATATGCGCGACGGCAGGATTTCGGTCTCCCAGGCACCGGCCGGCGCTTCGAATCCCTCGAGCTGGGCGAGTATGGCCGCCAGCGCGTCGGATCCCTGCATGCGCGATTCCGGCAGTACCCGCTGCCACTCGCACAGGAAGCGCAGGAATTCCCTCGCCTGGACGGGCTCGATCTCCGCGCGCAGGCGTTTGACGGTGTAGCGGTGAATGCGCGCGAGCAGCCGCCGCTCGCACCATTGCTCCTCCGGCGCGTCCGCGGTGAAACGGCCGCGCATGGCAAATCCCTCGGCCTCCAGTGCGGCGAATGCTATCCCGACTCTCGAGGCCGCCGTTCCCAGCGATGCCGCGATCGCCGCCGCGGTCACGGGCCCCGAACCCTCGAGGCGGCCGCGGACGATCTCGACCATGGCCTCGTCCGAAGGGGGCATGGGATCGAACAGCGCCCGTCTTTCCGCCGCCACCCAAATGCCCGCAGACGGGACAGGCACCACGCGCCCCTGCTCCGAGAGAGTTCTCATCATCGCCGGCCATGCCGGCGTGCGCGCGCATTCTTCCTCCGTGAGGAACGTCAGCCACAGAAGCGCATCGTGCAGTTCGTCCGGCGTACCCGCGTCGGGCCACGCCTCCGCGCGCACCCGCTCGATCGCCTCGGGATCGAGCTTGCCGATGTCCGCGGCGGATTCGGGATCCAGCCAGCGGCGGCTCATCACGGCCTGCGTTCGCCTCTCCTCGAGCGGAGCATCGTCGAGATAGGCATAGGGCCTCGCGTTCAAGGCCTCGAGAGCCAGCGGCGAAGGTTCGGTCAGATCGCGGGCGACGACGCGGATGTCTCCTGCCTCGAGCTTGCGCAGCACGTCCTCGAAGCGCTCGATGTCCATCGCTTCTTCCAGGCAATCGCGGATCGTCTGTCGAACCAGCGGGTGATCGGGTACCTCGATCTCACCCGGCAGATTCTCGGCGCAAGCCGCCTGATCGGGGAAGACCGACGCCAGCAGATCCTCCGCGTTCATGCGTGCAATCTGCGGCGGTATTTTCTTGCCGCCGCGGAAACGCGGCAGCGCGAGCGCAATGCCGGCGTCCCAGCGCCAGCGCACCTCGAACATGGGCGCCGCGCACAGTGCCTGCACGAGCACCGGGCGAACCGAGTTCGAGTGCAGATAGCGGGCGGCCTGCGCCAGCTCGAAGCTATGTGCATGCGTGAGCGACAGCACGATGTGGTCTTCGGTCGCTGCGGCCTGCAACTCAAAATTGAACGTGCGGCAGAAGCGCTTGCGCAGGGATAGGCCCCACGCCCGATTGACCCGGCTGCCGAAGGTCGAGTGGATGACCAGCTGCATGCCGCCCGATTCGTCGAAGAAGCGCTCGAACACAACGGTGTCGAATGACGGCAGGCAGCCGAGCGCCGCACGGCCCGCACTCAAGTACTGCACCAGCTGAAAAGCCGCCGCCTCGTCGATTCCGACCGTCTCGGTCAGCCATTGCATCGCGGCGCCCGGCGATGCATCGAGCTTCAGTTCGATTTCCTTCCTGAGCCGCGACACGGCGGCCGACAGTTCCTCGGTGCGGCCCGGCGCCTCGCCGAGCCAGAACGGAATGGACGGCGGTTGGCCGTGCGCATCCTCGACGCGCACCGTGCCGCGTTCGACGCGCAATATCCGGTACGAAGTATTGCCCAGCTGAAACACATCCCCCTGCAGGCTTTCGACGGCAAAGTCCTCGTTGACGGTGCCGACCAGGTGACCTTCGGGTTCGAGCATCACCTTGTAATCGGCATTGTCCGGAATCGCCCCGCCGGAGGTGATGGCCGTCAGCCGGGCGCCCTTGCGCGGACGCAGCATCTTGTTCACGCCATCGTGGTGCAGGAGTGCGCCGCGGCGCCCGCGGCGGGTGCTGAAGCCCTCGGCGAGCATGCGCACGCATTGGTCGAATTCTTCGCGCTGCAGATGCCGGTAGGGATAGGCGCCGCGCATCAGGCCGAACAACTCGTCCTCGTTCCACTCGCGCGCCGACACCTCGGCCGTGATCTGCTGGGCGAGCACGTCGAGCGCATTCTGCGGAATGCGCAACAGATCCAGTTCGCCGCGCCGCACGGCGTCGAGCAGCGCCGTGCATTCGACCAGCTCATCGCGGGAGAGCGGAAACAACCGGCCCTTGGAGATTCCGCCCACCGAATGGCCGGCCCGCCCCACCCGCTGCAAAAAGGCGTTGATCGAGCGCGTCGAGCCGATCTGGCAGGCGAGGTCCACGTCTCCGATGTCGATGCCGAGCTCCAGGGAAGCGGTCGCCACCAACACCTTCAATTCACCGCGCTTCAAGCGCTGCTCCGCGTTCAGTCGGCGTTCCTTGGAGAGGCTGCCGTGATGTGCCGCCACATTCTCTTCGCCCAGTCGTTCGGATAAATGACGCGCGACGCGCTCCACCAATCGGCGCGTGTTCACGAACACGAGCGTGGTTCGATGGTCGCGCACGAGGATGGCCAGCCGGTCGTACACCTGTGACCACACCTCGCCCGACATGACGGCCTCGAGCGGTGCCGGCGGCAGCTCCAAGGCCAGATCCCGGCGGCGCGCATGGCCGCTGTCGACGATGCTGCAGCTATCGCCCGGCGCATGGGCTCCCACCAGGAACCGCGCCACCTCCTCGACGGGGTTCTGCGTCGCCGACAAACCCACGCGCGTCAATTTGGGCCCGGTCAAGGCCTGCAGTCTTTCGAGCGACAGCGCCAGGTGGGCGCCGCGCTTGTTGCCTGCGATCGCATGGATTTCGTCGATGATCACCGTGCGGCAGGTCGAGAGCATGTCCCGCCCCGATTGCGAGCCGAGCAGGATGTACAAGGATTCGGGCGTCGTCACGACGATATGCGGCGGCCTGCGACGCATGCCCGCGCGTTCGGACTGAGATGTGTCGCCGGTGCGGACCACGGCCCGGATCGCCACGTCCGGCAATTGCAAGGCGGCGAGCTCGGCGCGGATGCCCGTGAGAGGGGCCTCGAGGTTGCGTTGAATGTCGTTCGACAGCGCCTTCAGCGGCGAGACGTAGACGATGCGCGTCTCATCGGGCAGGGGGGCATTCAAACCCTCCTTGACCAGCTGATCGATGGCCGCGAGGAATGCCGCAAAGGTCTTGCCCGATCCCGTGGGGGCCGCCACCAGGACGTGCCGACCGGCCTCGAGCGCCGGCCACGCGCGCTCCTGCGCCGGGGTTGGCACATCGAAGGTCCGCGAAAACCACGCGGCAACGGCAGGATGGAACGAATCTAGGGCGTTCATGGTGTCGGCAGGGTACCCATCAAGGATACCCTGCCGGGCAGGAACGCGCCATCAACCGCTATTGGGCTTCGGAGATCTTCTTCAGATTGTCCAGGCCGCCTTGATAAACTCCCGCGACTGCATCCGTCGCGGTCTTGTCGTTCTCGTTGTCGGCGGGGTTGTCGCCGACGTTCTTCCGCTTGAAATGCCCCGACCACGTCACCCGGGACTTGTTCTTGCCGGCCGGCTTGACCGTCAAGGTCGAGGTGTAGCCGCTCACGGGAAGCACGCCCTCGACGATGGCGTACTTGAACGAATGGCCCGCGGAATTGAATGCCAGCAGCTTTTCCTTGATGGTTCCGCCGCCCTTGAGCGTCAGCAGCCGCACGGCGCCCGCCGTGTTGTTCTTGCCCTCGACGATTTCGTCGGTGGCGACGGCGGGATGCCAGGTATTCAAGGCGTTGAAATCCCTTACCGTATGCCAGACCTTCGCCGCCGAGGCGTCGATGTCGACCGTCTTGCTCACGGTCAGCGGCGGCGCGGCGGCCATGGCAAGGCCGCATGCCAGCATGGAAACTCCGAATGCAATTGCAGTTTTGACTTTCATGATCTCTCATCCTCCTGAAGCAAATGATGCGGCCGCAGCCAATGCGCCGCCAGCGGCGGAATCAGCAACAGGCTCACCAGCGTAGAAGACACCAAGCCGCCGAGAATTACCACTGCCATCGGCCCTTCGATCTCATGGCCGGGCTGATGCAGCTGCAACGCGACCGGCAGCAGCGCGAGGCCCGTGAGCAAGGCCGTGAGCAGCACCGGCGTCAATCGTTCTTCCGCGCCCCGCGACGCGGTGTCGAGGTTCCATGGTTGGGCCTCCTCGTGCACCAGGTGGTCATAGTGCGACACCAGCAAAATGGTGTTGCGCGCCGCCATCCCGAACAGTGCGACGAATCCGACCATCGCACCCAGGGTGAGCGTGCCGCCCGTCAGCGCGACCGCCGCCACGCCGCCGATCAGCGTGCTCGGCAGCGACAGCAGTACCAGCAGCACGTGCCGCGCATGCCCGAACGCGAGAGCCAGCAATAGCACGATGAGAACCAGGGCGGCTGCCGAGTGCAGCAGCAATTCGTTCTTCGCTGCGCCCTGCGCCTCGGCCGCTCCGCCGTAGCGCAGAAATACCCCCGGGGGCAGCGGCACTTTGGCGGCAACCGCCCTGCGTGCCGCGTCCGCGTAGCCGGCTTGGTCGGCGCCCTTCGGCGACGCCACCACGATCTGGCGCCGCAATCCGTCCTGATGGTCCACCAAACTGCGCGCCAGCCCCACACTGATTCTCGCGACCGAGGACAGGGGTGCCACGGCGCCGTCCGGACCCCGCAGCAGCAAGGCGCCCACGGCGTCCGGATCGGTTCCGGCATGCGCGATGCGCACCACCACGGGCACGCTGCGGTCGGCCTGATTCAGTTCGGCCGCGGCGCTCCCGTGGTAGGCGGCGTTGACGGTCTCGAGCACGTCCGCCGACTGCAATCCGTACCGCGCAAGCTCCGCCGGCAGCAATTCCACGCGCAATTCCACTTCGCGCGGCGGCACCGCCAGCCGCACGCTGCCGCTGTCCGGCAGGCTCTGCAGCACTTCGACGATCTTGGCCCCGACGAGGTCGTCGGCGTCCAGATCCGAGCCGATCACGCTGATCGTGAAAGGCGCCGACTCTCCGGACAGCGTCTCGCCGATGCGCTCCGCGAGCACCGAATAAATTTCCACGAGCTGATTCGGATAATCGTCGAAAACGTCGCGGATCGCGGCGTCGATTTCGGCCGCGCTGCGGCCCTTGGTAGGGTCGATCTGAACCTCGAACTCGCTCTTGTTCGGCGCGTCCGGATCCTGCCCGTTCTCGGCGCGTCCGATCTGTTCCGCGACGCTCTTGACCCCGGGAATGGCGCGCAGCCCCCTGGAGATTTGTTCGCCGACCCGCGTGGTTTCCGTGAGCGATACTCCCGGCCGCAACGAGGCGTGCGCGATCAGATAATTCTCCCGGAAATCGGGCAGCAGCCGCGCACCCAGCAGCGGCAGGAAAACGATGCCGGCGGCGCCGCTGATGAGCACGATCGCGATCAGCGCCCGCGGCCGCTCGTTCAGCCATCCGATCGCCCGCAGTTGTCCGCGCTTGAGGCGGTGCAGAAAGGCGGCTTCCGATTTCGGCTGATGGCGCGCCATCATCAGCGCGCATAAAGCCGGTGTCGCGCTCATGGCGACCAGCAAGGACAACCCCACGGCCAGCAGGAAGGAAATCGACAGGGGCCGAAAGAACGCCCCTTGCAGGCCGGACATCATCAGGATGGGAAGAAAGGCCACCGCCACCGCGGCGGTCGCATAGAACACCGGCCGGCGCACCTCGAGAGAAGCGCCGAGGAACAATTGGCCGATGTCCACATCCCGGGCGGCGGTACGCCGGCGCCTGAGAATGTTCTCCACGTCGATGACTGCGTCGTCAACCACCACCCCGAGCGCAACCACCAGGCCGCCGAGCGTCATCGTATTGAGGCTCAGACCGAAGGCTTCCAGGATCCAAACCGTGGTGAGCAGCGCGAGCGGAATGGCGCTGAAGGAGACGAAAGCGCCGCGCCAATCCCGCAGGGTCACCAGCAACAGAGCGACCACCAGCACGGCTCCAATGGCGAGTGAATTGCGCAATTTCTCGATCGCGCTTTCGATGAAGCTCGCCGGCCGCAGCAGCGCCGGATGGTATAGAACCCCCTGCTTGGCCAGAGCCGGCGCGAGCGCATCGAGCCGCTCTTCCAGCGCCCGCGTCACCTCCAGCGTGTTGGCGCCGAATTGCGTCGAGGTCTCGATGAGTATGCCGGGCTTGCCGCCGATCAACGCATCTCCGAAACGCGGCTCGGCCCCGTCGCGCAGAGTTGCGACATCGCCCAAGCGCACGGGCAATCCGCCGCGCATGCCGACCACCGCTTGCGCCAGGGCATCGAGGGTGGCGCCCGGAGCCTGCGCTCGAATGACGATGCGCTGCATGGGGGTCTCGAGATAACCGCCGCCGATCAAGGCGGTGGCCCGCTTCGCCGCCACCGAAACATCGCCGAGCGTGAGGCCCGCGGCGGCGAGCTTCGCCGCATCGACTTCGATCTGGCGCTCGTGCACTTCGCCGCCGAAAATCTGCGCCTGCGCCACGCCGGGAACCGCCATGATCTGCGGTTTGACGATCCACTGCACCACATCGCGCAGTTCCACCGGCGAGAGCCGGTCGCTGGTGTACCCGAAGTGGACCAGGTATTCCATCGAGGAACTCAACGGCGACAACAGCGGAGCGCCCACACCTTGCGGAAGCACGCCGGCGAACTCGGCCAGGCGCTCCGTGACGACCTGGCGCTGGCGATACGGATCGCCGCCGCGGTCGAACACGACTTGAATGGCCGAGAGTCCCTGGCTGGACGTCGATCGCACTGTCTTGACGTTCTCGGTGCCCGCCAGCAAACCCTCCAGCGGCCGGGTCACCAGCGCCTCCACCTGGGTCGCGTCGAGACCCGGCGCCTCGGTCTGCACCAGCACGTGAGGCGGCGCGAAATCCGGAAATACATCGAAGCGAGCCGCGAGCAGCGCCGCGACGCCGAGCGCGGCAATCAGGCAGGCGAGAGCGGTGACAATGCGCGGATTGCGCAAGGAGGCGCGGACGATGGCGGCAAGCATGCGCGGCGCGCCCTAGTCGTCGTCGTCGTCATGCTGCTGGGCCCCCATTCCCTGCAGCGACCACAACACGCCCGCTCCATGCACGACGATCTCGTCGTCATCATCCACGCCGTCGACCAGCCAGCCGTCCCCATAGGGAAGCAGCAGCTTGACCTTCACCGGCGCGTAGCGCGCATCGTCCGCCGCCGTCTTCTTCGCCAACTGCTTGTATACGTAGGCGCCGTTCTCATCGTAGAGCACTGCCTCTCGGGGCAGGACCAGGCCGCCGCGCTCCGCCATGTATAGCGCCACGGGCACCCGGGCGCCGGGGCCGAGGCCCGCAGGTGCGTTCGGCACCTCGAGCAGCAGGCCGGCGCTCTGGAGTTCAGTGGTTTGCCGCAGAATTCCGAGCACGCGCGCCGGCACCAGAATTCCGTCCACGTCCAACGACGCCTTGCCCGGCATCGCGCCCAGCGTGTGCCGCCCCGGCAGATCCGCGCGCAACAGCAAGGTGCGTCCGCTGGTCGACGCTTCGATCAGTCTTTGCCGCGCGTCGCCGGCGAGCGAGGCCACCGGTCCCCAATGCTGCGCGAAGCGGGCTGCGGCAACTTGCGCCAGCGCCTGCGCCTTTGCCTGTTCAGCCTGCGCGGCTTCGAGCATTTTGAGCGATGCCCCGGCGCCGCCTTCATAGAGCGCGCGCAGCCGAACCGCTTCGGTCGATGCGGACCGCTCGGCGGCATTGGCCGATGCCGTATCCCCGAGGTCCGAGGTCAGCAGCGTCGCATCCAGCACGGTGCCCAATGCCTCGATGCGTTCCGGCGCCTTGGCCGCGGTCAGATGAGCGGCCACGACGCCGATGGCATGCTGCTGCTCGGCATTCAGGGCCGGCTGTCCGCTTTGCGGGCCCGCGGCGGCAGGCTTGTCATCGTCGTCATCGCCGCCGTTCGCCATGAGCGAAAAGCACAGCATCGCGCCGCAGGCGATCCGCGCCGCGCGCCAAGTCCACCGGTTCACGAGCCGGTTCCCGAGACGATCGATGACATGGATTTTGCCATTGCAAGTTCCGGGCCCGACAGCGGCGCGTGCAGGACGTCCTCGAGAGTGTTGCGGGAGCCTTGCAGCTTCGCCCGCATTTGCAGTACTTCCAACTCGGCGCGCATCGCGAAGATTTCCGAATCGACCTGGCCCACCACGTCCGTCGCCCCCAGGTGAAATTCGAGATCGGCGGTCCGGTTTTGCCGCCGCGCCGCATCCAGCTGCCGCAGCGCCGCCTCGGTGCCGGCGCGCGCAATGTGCTCGGAACGCTCCGCCGCCACGATTTCACCGTAGATATCGGCCTGGAGCGCAAGCATGCGCCGCGCGGCCAATTCGCGGCCGGCGCGCGCCTCGGCGATCTCTCCCTTGTTGCGGTTGAAGGGCAGCGTGAATCCCACGTCGAAAGGAAACTTGGCGATGCCGTGATCCCAATAGTAGCCGGGCGAGAGTTCGAACTTCGGATATTGGCGTGCGATCGATTGCTGCAGCCTTGCCTCTGCGACCGCGTATTCTCCGATCGCTTCCCCCAGATCGGCGCGCGACAACAGCGCTTGTTCGCGCGCCACACGGCGCATGTCCTCGTCGATGGGCGGCGGCTCGCCCCACTCCGGCCATGAAAAGGCGATGCCGTCGAGCGCCTGCGGCGGCATGCCCAGCGCTTTGGCGGCCGCGGCCTGCGCCTGTTCGATCGACTCGCGCGACTCGACTTGCTGCTGCTCGATCTGAATGCGCGCCTGTTGGACGGCCAGAAGTTCGCCGGGCGCATCCTCCCCCGCCTTCACCCGCCGCCCTTCGAGCGCGAGCAGCCGCTCCTGGGCCGCGGCAAGCCGGTCGAGCACGCTCGCGCGCCGGCGCGCGCCTTCCCAGTCGGACAGCGCCGCCGCCAAGGTGCTGCGGACAGCCCAAGCTCTATCCATCAGTTGCAGGCGCGCGTTTCGAGTATCGGCTCCCGCCATTTCCAGATCCAAGCGGCGCCGCTCGGGAGAGCGCAGCAGCCAATTGAGGCTGATTCCATACAGCCACGGATGAGGATCGTGGCGCGCGTATTCGGATTGCAGCGTGAGGTCCGGATTGGGCGTCTCCGCGGCGGTAATCTCGCGCGACTGCGCCGCACCTATCTCGGCTCGCGCAACCGCCAACTGCGGGTTTTGCGTCAACGCGACCGCGAGCAACTCGGCGCGGTCCCATTCGCGAGGCGGCCACGACGCGGCAGCCTGGGGCATCAGCTGGCGCAGTTCCGCGCCGAGCTCGAACTCCGTGAGGCGGCGCGCCGCAAACTCATCGGCACTTCGCCGCGGCTCGATGGGTGCGGCGTGGTACCGCACGCAGCCCGCTGCTGCGAGAACGAGGAGAGCGAAAGCCGCCCGGAGGCCGCCATCCAGGCGCTGGCGCCGTGGTCTGCGCCCGGCGGCCCCGCGGCGCACCTGCCATTTTGCGATTTTGACCGGCGACACTTTCACTCGCGACAGGAATATTTCCCAACGGATACTACTCGACCGCGTGCCCGTAGAGAACCGGTGTGCCACATCTGAAACAGTTGCAATCAATACGGGTCATTGGTGCAATGGCCGCATGCGCGAATCACGACTTCCGCTGTTTTACCGCTCATGGCTGATTGTCGCAGCCGCCTTCGCGGCGCTGCCCGCGGCCGGCCAGCCGCCTTCCGCAAGTGCCCAAGCCCTGCCCGGGACGGCGGCCTCCCGCCACGAGGGCATCTGGAAAGCTGCCGTGCCGCCGAGGCCGATGAGGGCGGAGTTCGACGGTTTGGATCCGCTCGGACTCGCCGCCGGCGCGAAAATAAAGGCGGACTGCTCGCTCAATTGGATCGATCCCAACGATGGCAAGCGGTACTGCTTTTCGAGCGGCACTTCGCTCGAATTTTTCCTGGACGAGCCGCAAGCCCACATCGACCGCGCCCGGGCGGCCTGGCGCAAATTGACCGATCGCTAGCCGGGGATTGCGCCCGGACGATCTCAAACGCCGAACGAGTCGCGCCGGATTCTCTCGTACCACTCATCGGCATTGCGCGCCTCCTGCTCGAAACTCGCGGTGTCGCGGTCCTGCGGTGTCGCGATCTGCCGCATCAGGCCATCCTCCAAGCGGAATCGGCCATGGATGGAGAGCGCCCTGCCCCGCGCCACCAGGCTGTAGCACACGCTCTCGAGCGGAGCCTCGGGCGCTGCACGTTGCTCCAATCCGGCGATGATGGCGAGGGCGCATTGATTCGCCTGCGCATGCGCGGCCGAGGCGGATTTCGGCATGGGATCTGCAATGCAGGCGTCGCCGATCACATGAATGTGGTCGGCGAGCGCGGATTCGAATGTGTCCGGCCTGATCGGGCACCAGCCGTGATCGGAAGCGAGGCCTGACTGCGCCGCGAGCAGCGCCGGCGCCTGCGCCGGAATGATGTTGGCCACGTCGGCGCGGTGCGCACCCAGCGACGTGTACAGAATCTTCTGCGCCGGCTCGACCCTGACGACGGCGCCGCCGTCGATGACCGATATCCATTCGATCATTCCTGGATACAACGCCTGCCATGCATCGGAAAAAACATCCTGCCGGGGAAAATGATTGTTGGCGTCGAATATCAATATCTTCGCGCGCGGATTGTTTTCCCGCAGATAACCGGCGATGAGGCTGGCGCGCTCGAACGGGCCGGGAGGACATCGCATCGGTCCCGCGGGCACGCTGATCGCCACCACGCCGCCGTTTCGCATGCCGCGCAACTGTGCCGCCAGAATTTCCGTTTGCGGGCCCGCCTGCCAGGCGTGCGGCATCGTCAGGGCCGCCGCCGGACCGTAGCCTTCCGGTTTGTCCCAAAGCAGGCGGATTCCCGGGGCCATCACCAAGCGGTCATAGGCGATCCCTCCGCCGCCGGTGAGCCGCACGCGTCGCCGCCTCGTATCGACCGCACTCACGCTGTCCCGCACATAGGTCACGCCCGCGCGTTCGAGGCCCCGGCGCGATACGCGCACGGACTCGATGCCGCGCAATCCGGCGATCACGCTGTTGCTCATGGGACAGGTAACATACCGCTCGTCGGGATCGACGAGCAAAACCTTGACGGCCGGATTCAAGCGCCGCAAGAACAGCGCACAGCTCGCACCGCCGAAGCCTCCGCCGACCACGACGACCCGGGCGTTGAGCGGGCCCTTGAGTTGTCCGGCCCGAGCCGTGCGCAGCGGCACCGCGCTGAGCAGGCTCGTGGCAAGGCTTGCCGTGAGCTTGAGAAAGGTTCGGCGGCGCATCGGGCGGCGCGTGCGGCTCATCGCCATTCCAGTTCTTCGTAGGCGCGGGCGACATTGCGCGGATGAACCGTTGCCCATAGAAGCCAGTGGGGTTGCTCCCCGGCGGCAACCCACTCGATGGCTTCCTGCATCGGCTCGAGCCGGGCGATTCCGGCGCGCACTCCGTCCTTGAGCGCCGTCAGATAGCGGCGTTCCGGAGCGATGGCAGCGGCCAGATCGTGCGCGACCGGCCCATGGCCCGGCACGATCACCTGGGCCTTCATGTGCATCATTTCATCGAGCACCGACAGCCAGCCCTCGAGGCTGCCGTCGAGCGCGGGCAGGCGATCGCGAAACAGAAGATCGCCCGTCCACAGGACCTGGGCCTTCTCGTCGTAGATGGTCAGATCGCAGTCGGTGTGCGCCGTCGGCCATGCGCGCAAGACGAGCCTCCGGCCGCCCAGATCGAGGGTCAACGTGTGTGCGACCACCCGATCCGGTCCGATGACTTGATCTTCGCCCGCCGGCGAGTCCAAATCGCCCGCGTATTCCCTGACGAAGAGACTCCTGCTGCGGCGGATCGCATCGACGAGCGCCGCGCTGCCTACGTAGCTCGGCCGGTCCTCGCTGAATGCGGCGTTGCCGAGCACATGATCGACGTGCACGTGGGTGTTGATGACATAGCAGATCGGCAACGAAGTATGCCTACCGACCGCCGCCCGCAGCTCGCGGCCAATCGTCAGAGAGCCGCCGCTGTCGATGATGGCGACGCATTTGCCGCCGGCGATGAATCCGATGTTGGCGATGTCATCGTGGCCGGGAACATCGAGAGGCAATTGCCTGCCCAGGTGTACGAACACACCCGGCTTGACCTCGTTCAAGTTGAAGCCGTCGGGCGGCTGCGCGGCGAGCGCGGGCGAACCGGCCAGCAGCCAGATGGCGCAAGCGATGCGCGACTCAGCGGCTCCCATTGGACGCGGTATAGTGCGCCTGGGTTTCCGAATCCACCGCGTCCACCGTGATGGGCATCGGCAGCGATTTGTCGGAACCGATCCGCAGCCCCGGATTTTCGCTCAGGGAGATACCGGTGTCGGCGTCGAGCAGCGCTGCCCCGCCCGCGGTCACCCGAATGTGCGAGATGTAGTGCGCCGGAATGGGATCTCCGGTCTTCGGATCGATCTGGAAACCCGACGCATTGGGATGCCGGATAACCACTTGCAGCGCCTTCGCATCGGCGGAAGACCGCAGATGGATCTCACCGAGGACGCCTCCCGCGGCCGCGCTGGGAGGAGCCGAACATCCCCCGCTCGCTTTGACCCAGATGCTGCGCATTTCCAATCCGCCGTCGGCCGTTTCGGCGACTGCGCGCACGGATGTAAAACGGTCGATGCGCACCCGCATGTCGATCTGCGTCACCGGGATCGCATCCGCAAAATCGAACGTCGCCACCAGCGGCGACGGATTGTTGTCGATGAACACCCGAACCCGTTTGATTCGGCGTCGATCGTCATCCGCGAAGCGCAGCGTCAGCGGGGTTGCGGCGGGATCCGGTGTATTGGCGGGCGCCTCCACACTCACGTAGGCCTCGTCGACCTCTCCCATGGACTTGTCGCCGTAGTATTTCGCGCGCAGCAATTCCCAGGCACTGCTCGACGGCTGCTGCGCCTCCTCTACGGCGCCGTGCGCCGCGGCGGCGAGAAACATCGCCGCGACGGATGCCGCGAAGCACGCAGCGGCGCACCCGCCGGCTGAACGGTGGACCGCGGCTACACGCTGCACGGCGGCCTTACCTTGTCTTCGTTTGGGACGAATCTGCACACGGCCAGTGTGACACAAGCCGAATGGAAAATCGGCGATGCAATCGCTGCGTCGCCGATTCGAACCCCAGGCAATCGTTTTGCGCCTTCGCCTCAGAAGAAAAGTATGCCTCCGAGAGCGAAATCCTTCTCCGTCGCCGAATTTCCATTCCACGCTTCGGCCTTGGTGTCGATATATTCGCCCACCAGGGTCACGCTCTTGGTCAGGCTGTAATACAGCCCGAAAACGCCGGACGAATTGCGCTTCAGGAGATCGCTTTCCGCTTGGAACGCGCGTTCGTCATCGGCTAGCTTCAGCTCCGACATGCCGTAGCTGAGGCCGACCTTGAGCTTGTCGAACTTGTAGGTGGCCTGGATGTAGCCGCCGTCGGATTTGCGTGTCTCGCCGGACGCGGACGTCGGCAATATATACAGTCCTGTGGTGCCTACTCCCTTGCCGCTGTAGCCGTAAAGGACGCCCTCGAATCCCGCGGCATCGACTTTGACGCCGCCGTCGAAGGCCGTGCCGTTGAAGCTGGTCGACACCCCCGCGGCGTTGTCGCCTGCGACCAGGGTCGAATCGGCTTTCAATTTCTGGCTCACGACATCGACCCAGATCTTGCCGCTGACCGCGTCGGCCTTCGGATCTCCCCACGCCCAACCCACGCCGGCCTGGATTTGCGGCGCGTTGTGCGAGGTATATCCCGTCGTATCGAGCGGTTGGAACACGCCGACCGACGCGCTGAATCCGTTGTAGACGGCCGTGGTATAGGTGATCTGAGGTTCCCAGTCGGTGTAGATGTAGCCGATCCCGATGCGGCCCAAGCTGGTGTTGCTGGGCGCGGCATTGCTGGATGCGGTGCCGACGCCAAGCAGAGTCATGTCGTCGAGAATCGCGTCCTTGCCGAACAGGCCGATGTCGCGTCCGAGTTTGACGGTGCCCCAACTCGCGTCGCCGAAGGTGAAGAATGCCTGGCGTGCATCGATGCCGGGCGTTGCCAACGCGTCGGGTGCGCCTGGAGCGCCGTTGACGCCGGCCGCGGCCGAACTGTTGATGCCGGGATAGAAGCCGATGGTCACGCCGACGTCCAGATCCGCCTGCCTCGAGGTGGCGCTGAACACCAGGGCGGCCGGCAGCAGACCGTTGCGGACTGCGGCGGACTTCTCGTCGCCCGTGCAGGCAAGTCCGCCGACGACGGCGGTATTCACGCCGTTGTCGCATTGCGAGCCCACGTAAAATGCATTCACATTGCCGGAAAAATCAATCTTCCAATCGCCGGCGGTGACATCGATGCCCGCCATCGCGCGCGTCATCGGAACCATCCATATCGCGGTGCTAACTGCGATCGCAAGCTTGGTACGCCTATTCATGAAAACTCCCTCCGTTTCGAGTTCTTTAATCTTGACGTCGAAGGCGGCGCACGTGCCGCCGCCGCCGACCGCAGCCTTTCCCGCAGTCGCCAAACGCCCAATGGCGTCGGGTGAAGCTTGAAAACATTGTCTGCAAGAGGCGTACCAATGCTGCAACCACGGCCCTATCCCGGGCCCTGCGGCATCCGCTTCCCGGCGCGGCGTTGCCGCCCCCGGTGTTCGGAAACAAGCGAAAAAGCCTGCATTTCCCAGCCGGGCCGCGGGCGGCGCCGGGAACCCGGAGCGCCCCGGGAACAGTTGTGGTTTTAGAGCAAATGCCGAGCCGCGCCGGCGCGGCCGATTGTGGCGCCGGTGTGTCACGCCGGAGGATCAGATTTGTCGCACTCTGTGTTGGAATAGACACAGGCGCGAGCACCCCGAAGCGTGTACTGGCCTTGGGAAAAAGCCCCGAAACTCCTCGCTTGCTGCTTCATTTTTGAAGCACAAACTGTGGCGGATCAGAAACACCGGACGACGCCGGTCCCTGCACACGTTATGTCTCACTGCGCAAGTAGTTGATCGATCAGTGTTATGTGCATTCGAGTTTGCGCTGGCACGCTTGCTGCTTGTCGATAGGCACGTTTGAACGAGGGAGTTCCTTTCAATGAAGACGAGAGCGGCTGTTGCATGGGAAGCGGATAAACCGCTGAGCATCGAAGAAGTCGATCTCGCGCCGCCGAAAGCAGGCGAGGTGCTGGTGCGCATCGTGGCCACCGGCGTCTGCCATACCGACGCGTTTACGCTGTCCGGAGCGGACCCCGAGGGATTGTTTCCGGTGATCCTGGGCCACGAGGGCGGCGGCATCGTCGAGGAGATCGGCGCGGGCGTGACCAGCGTCAAGCCGGGCGATCATGTCATCCCGCTGTACACCCCGGAATGCGGAACCTGCGAATACTGCCTGTCGGGCAAAACCAATCTCTGCCAGAGAATCCGGGTGACCCAAGGCAAGGGCGTGATGCCGGACGGCACCTCGCGGTTTTCCTTGAAAGGCAAACCCATACTTCATTACATGGGTACCAGCACTTTCTCCGAGCACACCGTGTTGCCGGAGATTTCGCTCGCGAAAATCAACCCGAAAGCGCCGCTCGACAAGGTGTGCCTCCTCGGATGCGGCATCACCACCGGCATCGGCGCGGTTCTCAATACCGCGAAGGTGACGCCCGGTTCGACGGTGGCCGTATTCGGGCTCGGCGGAATCGGCCTGTCGGTCGTGCAAGGTGCGGTGATGGCGAAGGCTTCGCGCATCGTCGCCGTCGACCTCAACCCGGGCAAATGGACCATGGCCAAGGCCCTGGGTGCGACCGACTACGTCAATCCGAAAGACTATGACAAACCCGTCCAGCAGGTCATCGTGGATCTGACCAACGGCGGCGTCGACTACTCGTTCGAATGCATCGGCAACGTTCATGTCATGCGTTCGGCGCTGGAGTGTTGTCACAAGGGATGGGGCGAATCGGTTATCATCGGTGTCGCCGGCGCGGGTCAGGAAATTTCGACCCGCCCGTTCCAGTTGGTCACCGGTCGCGTCTGGCGCGGCTCGGCGTTCGGCGGCGTAAAAGGCCGTTCGCAACTCCCGGGCTACGTGGACCGGTACCTCGACGGCGAAATCAAGATCGACGAAATGATCAGCGAAGTGCTGCCATTGGATAAGATCAACGATGCCTTCGAGTTGATGCATGCAGGCAAGGTTATTCGTTCGGTGATCAAATACTGAACGGATTGTGATAACTATTGGGAGGAAGAATCATGGCAGTTTCAATTCATCCGTCGGTCGACAACGGTGTCAAGCAAGGATCGAAGGACTTCGCAGGAGGAACCTTGACCTGCAAGTGCACCGACAAGCCGGTCAAGGTCTCGGTCGGCGCGCAGACGGCGCACAATCATGTTTGCGGCTGCACCAAGTGCTGGAAGCCGAAGGGCGCGCTGTTCTCGATGGTGGCGGTCGTGTCGAAGGACAAGGTCAAGGTCACGCAGAACGGCGACAAGCTGGCGGTCGTCGACCCGTCGGCCACCATTCAGCGCCATGCCTGCAAGGTGTGCGGCGTGCACATGTACGGACGCATCGAAAACACCAAGCACGCATTCTATGGACTCGATTTCGTGCACACGGAATTGTCTCCCGAGACGGGCTGGTCGGCGCCCGGCTTCGCGGCGTTCGTGTCTTCCATCATCGAGTCGGGCGCGGATCCGGCCAACATGGGCGCGGTGCGCAGCCGCCTCAAGGAACTGGGACTCGAGCCCTATGATTGCCTGAGTCCGCCGCTGATGGACGCGCTCGCCACGCATGCGGCGAAGCTGTCGGGGGTCCTCAAGGCCTAGATTCGGGTTTGTCGAAACTCGAACGCGGCGCGGCGCCGCTCCTGCGGGTGCAGCCCTCGGGAGCGGCGCCGCGTCGTTTGGGGCCCTACTGTTCGAGGACGATGTTGTGCTTGTGGATCTTGCGGTACAGCGTATTGCGGCTGATGCCGAGCGCCTGGGCGGTGCGGCTGATGTTCCAGTGCATTCTTTCGAGCTCGCGGAGCAATGCCGCGCACTCGGCGTCGCGCAGGGCCGCGGACGGTAGATTCGGCGCCGTTGCGGCGGATTCCCCGCCACCGATGGATGCCGGCGCCGGCGCGGCCGCTCGCGTCTCGGTGTGCAGAATTTCCTGCGGCAGGTTCGACAGACGGATGATGCCGTCGCGGCACAGCGCCGAGGCGGTCCGCAAGGCATTGCGCAGCTGGCGGATATTGCCGGGCCACGAGTAGTCGAGAAGCTTTTGGAACGCGTCCTCCGCGATTTCGATCGATTCCTGATCGGAGTTCTCTTCCTGCAGAAGGGTGCGTATCAAGTCGGCCTTGTCGCTGCGGTCGCGAAGCGGCGGCAGATGCAGGGTGATGCCGTTCAGGCGGTAGTAGAGATCTTCGCGAAATTCGCCTTCTTGGATCATGTGCCGGATGTCGCGGTGCGTCGCGCTGATCACGTGCAGGGTCACCGGGATGGCCTGATCGCTGCCCAAGGGGACGACCTCACGCTCCTCAATGACGCGCAGCAGGCGGGTCTGCAGCATCAAGGGCATGTCGCCGATCTCATCGAGAAACAATGTGCCGCCGTTGGATTGCAGAATCTTCCCGACCCGGCCCTCCTTCACCGCGCCCGTGAATGCACCGCGCGTGTAGCCGAACAGCTCGCTCTCGATCAGGCTCTCCGGTATGGCCGCGCAATTGACGGTGACGAAGGGCTTGTCGAACCACAGCCCGCTATGGTGAAGCGCCTTGGCGAAGGCTTCTTTGCCCGTGCCGGTCGCGCCCTGGAGGAGAATCGGTACCTGCTTCGCGAAAAGCTGGCGGCCGAAGGTGAGGTTCTTGCGCATTTGCGCGTCTTCGCCGACATGGTGCTGGCCGCGCGCATTTTGGGCGCCCTGCGCCCCACCGGGCGGCGGACTCGGCGCCACCAGCTCCAAGGTGCGTGCGGCCGGGCGCAGCGGAGCCCTGGCGATGGCGAAGAAGCGCCGGCCGTGGGCCAGGTCCCGCACGGGCCAGATCGTGCTCGGTTCGAATTGAGCGCGCCGCTCCAGGGTGGCAAAGTCGAACTGGAAGAATTTCTCGATCGGCTCGCCGACCAATGATTTGCGCGTCGAACATCCCAGCTGCAGAAGTGCGCTTTCATTCACCGCGAGAATATTGCCGGCTCCATCCATGGCAACCAAGGCCTCGTGGAGCAGCCCGACGAATTCCGGCCGGCTGTGAAAGCGCAGTATCCACGACTGGCTGAACTCGTTCAGGAAATTCCAGCGCGAAATGAGATGCGCCGACATGTTGACCAGCGCCATGGTATGCCGCTGGATCAGCCGGCTGTCGCTGGAATTCGCGGTGGAGGCGTCGAGGACCGCGATGATGGAACCGTGCGGGTCCAGAATCGGCGCGCCAGAACACGACAAAGACAGGTTGTATCCGCGGAAATGCTCTTCTCGATGGACCGTCACCGGACACCCCTCGGCGAGGCAGGTTCCGATGCCGTTGGTGCCTTCGTGGCGCTCATCCCACAACGCGCCCAGCGACAAGCCGGCCTGGCGAAACTCGCGCTGCAAAGCCGGATCGGTGATCGTCGTCAGAACCACGCCTTGGGTGTCCGAGAGAATGACGGCGAAACCTGATCCGGCGATCTGCTCGTACAAGCTCTCCATCTCCGCCCGCGCGACGGGGAGCAGTTCGCCCATCCGCTGCTGCAGTTCCTTCAGCGATTGGGAATTGAGGATGGCGTTTTGGCGCGGCGCGGACGGCTCGATGCGGTATTCGCGCAGGCATCGATACCAGGAACGAGTCACGTGCGGCTCGATTCCGGCGGGCTGCAGCCCGTTCTGAACCACGTGCAGAATGCGCGACGCATGACTCGTGGCGAGATTCAGGTTCGTCATGACTTCCCCTGCTTTTTAACTCTTCCCTAAGCGCAATGGTCCGCGCTTGTTGCGCAAAACCAACAATCAGCCACGCTCATGTGAATGCGGGCCAGCCCCAAGTGAAGGGTGGCCCGTTTTCACGGCTCGCGCAACCTGCGCTGCAACATTTATTGTAGGTCGGGAGGCGTACCGAATTTATAAGCAGGATCGCCGTCGTATTTTGAGCGCACGAAGGCGAGGATTCTCCACAGATCGTCGGCACTCTTGATGATGGTGCCGAAGGGCGGCATCGGGCCGACGACATTTTCGCGCCCCTTGCGCGTATAGCCTTGCTTCTGCAGTTCGTCGCTTCCCAGCGTGACCAGCCGGAACAATGTGTCGTCATCGCCGCCGTAGACCCAGATGTCGTTCGTCAACGCCGGGCACATGCCGCCGCCGCCGCCGCCGCCGTGGCAGCCGCTGCAGGAGTAGCTCATCAGGTATTTCTGGCCGTCTGCCACCGCATCGGCTTGCGTGTCCTTGTAGGGGTTGACCAGTTTTCCCTTCGGCGTGTTCTTGATCAGATCAGCGGGCAGGATCTTGGTGTAATCGACCGCCGCGGGAGCGTCGTATGCCCATACCCTTCCCAAGGTGCAAAGCGCCGTCGCTGCGGCGAGCACCACGACCAAACCTCCGAGCAGAACTCCTCTTCTCACTGCGTCTCTCCTTTCACATGGTCTTTGATCTTCTATTCATTGCCGGCGGTGTCCTGGTGCGCGATGCCGTATCGCTCAGCCCGGGTGCGAATCGCTGCGCGGCGCCGACTCCAGAACCTTGATGACTGCCTCGCTGCTGTTGTCCCGCGCAATGCTGAGCGCCGTGCGCCCGTCCTCGCTGCGCGCGTTCGCGTCGGCACCCGACTTGAGAAGCAGTCCGGCGAGGGTGGATTTGTTGCCGGCGGCCGCGATCATCAACGCGGTGACGCCGCCCGGATTGGCGGCATTCACTTTCGCGCCGTGTTCGATCAGCGTGCCGGCGAGTTCAGTCGAGCCCGAGATCGACGCCAGCATCAAGGGTGTATATCCGCCCTTGGCGACGGGCGCATTGACGTCGGCGCCCCCCTCCAGCAGCGCCGGTGTCGCTTTGGCCTTGGCGTTTTGCGCCGCAATTGCGATCGCCGTCAAACCGTCATTGTCGATGGAGTCTATTTTTGCGCCGTGGGCCAGCAGCATCTTGACCAGTTCCGGCTTGTCCCCCCAGGTCGCCCACATCAGTGGCGTCCAGCCGCTGCGATCCTTGAGGTTGGCGTCGGCGCCGTGCTCCACCAGGTAGGTGGCCACCGCGCCGAAGCCGGAGCGGATCGCGCTGATCAAGGGCGTGTAGCCCTCCCCGTCCTGCGAGTTCGCATGCGCCTTGTGCGACAGCAGGTAGCCCACGCGGTCGGTGTCATTGGCCACGATGGCATTGTTCAGTTCGTCGTCGGGATTCGCTCCCTGCGCCAGCCACTTTTTGAGATCGGCCATTCTGGAGGCGCGGATTTTCGCGGTCTCCGCGGCCGTCTGCATTTCCACCTTCGCGGGCTTGTAGGGCCCGTGCGAGGGCAGATCTCCGGACACCGTGCAGTCGTCGCACTTGACCAGGGGCACGCCGAATTCCACCAGGATCCGCTGGATTTCGCTCTTACGCTGCGCGATCGCCGTCTCGACGGCCTCCTTGACGTCCGGCCTGCCGCGCGCCACCGCGAGAGTCATGTCGAATTCCATCGGCACCTCATCTTCCATCAGATTGACGGGCACGACGGTGAGCGGCGCATGAGCGACGGTTTTGTAGTAGCCGGCCATCGGGCCCCATATCGCTGCGACGTCGAGGGTGCCGTCGATCACCTGCTGTATCTGGTAGGAAGGCCGGTTCGCATCTTCGATGTCGGCATTGTGGCTGAGATAGTGGATGACGGTGTTGTCCACGATGTGGTGCTCCGACAGCGCCTGCCGCATGGCGGAGACCTGGAACACTCCGACGCGCAGTTTCTTCATGGCCGGATCGTCCAGGCTCTTGATGTCGATTCCCTTGTCGTTCCGATAGGCCAGAACGAAGGTGGAGCGGTACAGCGGGGCGAGAACGACCGCACCCTCGGTGTCGGAGGCCATGTCCATCCAAAGATCGCAGTTGCCTTCGCTCAAGGTGGTGCGCATCAGGCCGCGCTCGATGGATGGCCGCCAGTAATATTGCACGCCCGTACCGAGCGCGGAACCGATCACCTGCGCGATCTTGTTCTCGAATCCCTCGCCTTTCTGATTCGACAAGGGCATGTTGCCGGGATCGGCGCATACGGTGAGCGACTTGAGCGGACTCGCCGCCGCGGCGGTGCCCGCTGCGGCGCACGCGGCTGCGCCCGCGGCCAGCCAGCAGGCGAGCAGGGCAGCCCGTCCTACAGCACTCGAGTTCTTGGTATTCATAGCCGATCTCCGCGAAAGAGGGCCCACGATGCAGTTCGCGATCACGATTGGACCGGTGCACGTGAGGAAGGTTGCATAGGCCGGGTGCAGCATGGCGCACCCACGCGCTTCGCACAAGAAAAACCCGGTGGCTTTCGCCACCGGGTATATCCATCGAAAATCAACCAGTCAAGATCTGGCGTCAGTTGCCCACCCGGAAGGTGTACAACGTGCCGCCCTGCGGGATGGTGCTCAAGTTCGCGGCCTTGGTCATGGCCGTTGCACCAATGGCGCCGAACTTGTCGCTGAGATCCAAGCCCGCCGTCACCGGCAGCCCGATCCAGCCGCCGATGCCGGACCACACCGAAACATACTGCTTGCCCTTCACGGAATACGTGATGGGGTTGCCGATGATTCCGGAGCCCAGTTTCCGCGACCATACCACCTTGCCCGACGCGCGATCGACGGCTCGGAAGTCGCCGCCCAAGCTGCCGTAGAACGCCAGGCCGCCCGCGGTGACGAGTGCGCCGCCCCAGTTCGGATACTGGTCGGGAATCTCCCACTCGGTCTTGCCGGTCACCACGTTGAACTTCTTGAACTTGCCTGTCACGCCGGGCTTCTCCGGATACATGTACACGTTGGCGAATACATACACCGTTCCCTGCTGGGTGTGCGAGCGAGACTGCGGTTCATCTTCCATGCACCAGTTGTTGGTCGGCACATAGAAATTCGTCGGATCGGTCGGATCGACCGCCACCGGCTGCTGGTCCTTGCCGCCCATCGCGGACGGGCAGGCCTGAGTATTGCCGCCCACCAGCAGCGGTGAATGCTCGGGGACCTTCACCGGACGGCCGGTCTTCATGTCCACTTTCTCGGCCCAGTTCGTGGTGACGTACTTGTTGGCACGCAAGAGAGTGCCGTCGGTGCGGTCCAGAACATAGGCAAAGCCGTTGCGGTCGAAGTGCACCAGCGTCTTGCGGTCCTTGCCATCGACGTTCATATCGACCAGCACGACTTCATTGACGCCGTCATAGTCCCACTGGTCGAACGGAGTCATCTGATAGACCCATTCGGCTTCGCCGGTATCGACGTTGCGGGCGAAAATGCTCATCGACCACTTGTTGTCGAACTTGCCGCTGTTGCAATTCTCCTGCGTCAACGGCTCCGCGCAACGGTACTGAGGAGACCACAAACCCGGGTTGCCCGTGCCGTAGTAGACCAGGTGCAGGGCCGGATCGTAGGCATACCAGCCCCACGCCGCTCCGCCGCCGCGCTTCCATTCGTCTCCGGGGAAGGTGCTGATGCCCAAGTCCTTGCCGGCCTTGCCGTATTCAGGATGCTTCTTGTTGGTGTTCTTGGTCAGGCACACATCCGCATCGCTGCCGGTCGAATGACACTCCCACACCTTCTTGCCGTCGGCGAGATTGTAGGCTGTGACGCGCCCGCGGGCCGCAAATTCATCGCCGCCGAAGCCGATGATGACTTTGTCGTTCGCGATGATCGGCGCCGGCGTGATGGTCTCGCCATGGTCCGGATGAGCGTGCTTGACGATCCAAATTTCCTTGCCGGTGACGGCATCGAGGGCGATGACATAACCGTCGAGGGTGCCGAACACCAGTTTGCCGTCGGCATACGACAGGCCGCGGTTCACGGTGTCGCAACAAGCGCGCGGCACGGCGGACTCGTCGCGCCCGCTGGTCTTGTTGTAATGCCATAGCTGCACCGGATGGTCCGGATCGCTCAGGTCGAGGGCCTGCACGATGTTCGGCCAGCCGCTTTCGAGGTACATCATCGGCTTGCCGCCGACATTCTCGATCACCAGCGGCTGCCCTTCGTGACCGCGCAAAGTGCCGCTCGACTGCGACCATGAATATTGCAGGTCTTTGACGTTGCCCGTGTTGATGTCTTTCAGCGAGCTGTAGCGGGTCTGATTCAAATTACCCGCTGGAGCGCCCCACTGATTGGGGTCCTGAAAGCGCTGCATTTGTTCGGAATCCGAAGCGGCCATCGCGGCACCACAGGTCGCTATTAGCGCTGCGACGGCATAACACATCTTGACCTGACGTTTTGACGTAAGCCATTTCATCTCAATTCTCCTGCTGCGTGGGGTCTGAGCTGATCGCCGCTGCTGTCGCGAACGGCGTGCACACAGTCCTTGTCCTGAGTGCCGTGCGGAAAGTGCGTGGATCATTGTTAGTCGATACTGGCAAAACTCCCTCCTTACTCGATGCTTACCTTGTTTATATTTGTCCGGCCGCAATACTACAGCGGCCGGCCTGATCCCAACGAGATGGTAAGTCAGCGATAGGCACCACCGCCTTGGGCCGCACCTTGGAATAGCAATGCCTATGCCATCCGTCAAAAATGCCAAAAGAAAATAGAACGCGGTGAGAAATCTCGCAAAATCAGACATTTACGATTTGGCGGCGTTGGGTTTGAGATGCAGCGCGGCGCGAACTGTGTCACGAGCGTGACAGTGGAGCAGTCGGAATTGCGTCGTTACTGAAGCGCACGCCTGAATTATTTTTTACGAGGCCCACCAGGGTCCCCCGGCGGCCGCCGGGCTCGCCGGCCTTTCCGGGCGGCCGCTCCCGATGATCGGGATTTCTCATGACGGACCTGAGCGGTTTTCCCGCTCCTGCAGTTCACGCCACATGATCTTGCCGGCGCCGGATTTGGGAAGCGCCTCCACGAACTCGACGATCCGCGGACATTTATATGCCGCCATGTTTTCGCGGCACCATTCGATGATCTGCCCGGCAGAGACCCTGTCCCGCCAATCCGGTCTCAGCACCACCAAGGCCTTGACGGTTTCGCCGCGATGCGCATCCTTGGAGCCGATGACGCAGGCTTCGAGGATGGCCGGGTGCTGGTACATCGATGATTCGACTTCGGCCGGCCAGACCTTGAATCCGGACGCGTTGATCATGCGCTTCAGCCGGTCCACCATGAAGAAGTAGCCGTCCTCGTCGATGCGTCCGAGATCGCCCGTGCGCAGGAACCGTTTGCCGTCAATGTCGACCAGCGCCTGGGCGCTGTCTTGCGGCTTGTTCCAGTACCCGAGGAACACCTGCGGCCCGTGGATGACGATTTCGCCCACTTCACCGGCGGGCAATTCCCGCAGCGTATCCGGATCCACCACCCGCGAATCCACGTCGAACGCCGGAATGCCCAGGCATTGCTTTTTCGGACGCTCGAGCGGGTTGAGGTGGGTCGCAGCCATGGTTTCCGACAAGCCATAGCCTTCGTAATAGGTGACGCCGATGTCCAGGAGCCGCTGCGCCACCGCCGCGGGCATGGCGGCGCCGCCGCCGCTCAGGCGCCTGATCGAACTCAGGTCGTATTGGGCGATGTCGGGATTCGCGAAGAAGTCCTGAACCATCGTCGGTATGGCTGTCCAGCTCGCGATCCGATAGCGCTGTACGCATTCGGCGGCCGCATTGCGGTCCCAGCGCGGCAGCATGATCACGGTATTGCCGACGTACAGCGGACCGTTCATGCCGCCCTGCATGCCGGTGACGTGAAACAGGGGTGCGACCGACATCAGGGTCGCCTCCGGCTGCATGGCGAACCAGCGCATGCTGCCGACCAAGGTATGCATGACCGTGCGGTGGGTATGCATGCAGCCCTTCGGCATTCCCGTGGTGCCCGAGGTGTACGGCATGACGCACAGATCGTCCGGGCCGGCCGTCAGCGCTCCGGGCGTAAGGTCGCCCGCCAGCATGTCGCTCCACAAGGTTACGCCGGATCCCGCGAGATCCGCGCGCGGCGCCGCGATCCAGTCGGGCACGCGCAGGGTGGTCGGCCGCTTGAGATAATCCGAGTACGCGGCAACGATCACCGACCGAAGGACCGATCTCCCCAGCAGCGGCTCGATGCGCGGGTACAGCTCCTGGGACACGATGGCCGTGGTCGCTCCCGCGTCCTCGGCGTAGCGCAGAAGTTCCTGCGTCAAGTTCATCGGATTGAGCGGAACCACGACGGCATTGGCCCGCAGGATGCCGTAATAGGCGATGACGAATTGCGGGCTGTTCTGCATGAGCAGCAGCACGCGGTCGCCTTTGCGCACGCCGCAGTGCCGTTCGAGAAAGCCCGCCACGCGCCGCGACTCGTCCAGCAAATCGGCGAACGTCACCGCGGTGTCGTAGAACACCAGGAAGGGTTTGTCGGGATAGCGGTGCGCCGAGACTTCCGCGTTGTAGAACAGGTTGGTTGCCGGCGCGTCCAGATGGCGCGTGGCGTGAGCCGGCCAGAATTTGAAATGCCGATCCGACATGCGCAGGTCTTTCAGCCGATCGTCACCGCTGCCGCGGCGCCGCTCATACGCTGGACGCGCCGCCGTCCACGGCGATGTATTGGCCCGTGACGTGGCGCGAGGCATCGGACGCCAGGTAAACGGCCGCCCCCATCAGATCTGAATCTCCGCCCAAACGCCCCAGCGGAGTGCGCTCGATCACCGACGCTTCGATTCTCTCCAGCAGCGCGCCGGTCATTTTCGACGGGAAGAATCCGGGGCAGATCGCATTGACGCGGATGCCGTGCGGCCCCCATTCGCCGGCGAGCGCCCGCGTGAGGTGCAGGGCCGCCGCCTTCGAGCTGTAATAGGCGACGGCCTTCATTTGCAGACCCGCCCGCAGAGCCGCCGTCGAGGCGATGACGATGATGTTGCCGGAGCGCTGCGGGATGAAACAGCGGTTCGCCACCGCTTGACTCAGCATGAACACGCCGGTCACGTTCAAGTTCATGACCCGGTTCCACGCATCGATGGGATGCTCTTCAGCCGGCGCTCCCCAGCTCGTGCCCGCGTTGTTGACGAGGATGTCGATCTTGCCGTAATGGCCGGCAACCGCCTCCACCAGTGCCGGCACCTGTTCCGGCTTGGCCAGATCGTTGACCACGGTCAAGGTCTCGATGCCGAGATTGGCGAGGCGCAGCTTCGCCTGCTCGAGTTCGGCGCCCTTGCGCGCGCTGATCGCGATCTTCGCGCCCATTTCGCCGAGACCCTGCGCGATCTGCAGGCCCAGGCCCCGCGAACCGCCGGTGACGAGCGCCACCCGGCCCTTCAGTTCGAACAGTTCGCGGATGCCCAACTCAAGCGACCTCGAACAAGCCGGCCGCGCCTTGCCCGCCGCCGATGCACATCGTCACCACTACCAGTCTGGCGCCGCGGCGCCTGCCTTCGATCAATGCGTGACCGGTGAGCCGCGCGCCGCTGACTCCGTAGGGATGCCCTACGGCGATTGCGCCGCCGTTGACGTTCAGCCGCTCATCGGGGATGCCGAGCTTGTCGCGGCAATACAAAACCTGGGACGCGAATGCCTCGTTCAGTTCCCAAAGATCGATGTCGCTCACCTTGTAGCCCGTACGCTGCAGAAGGCGCGGCACGGCATAGATCGGTCCGATCCCCATTTCGTCCGGCTCGCAGCCGGCGACGGCAAAGCCGCGAAAGATGCCCAACGGCTCAAGACCGCGCTGCTCCGCCAGCTTGGCGTCCATCACGACGACTGCGCTGCTGCCGTCGGAGAACTGGCTGGCATTGCCGGCCGTGATGACGCCGCCCGGCAGGGCCGGCCGGATCTGCGCCACCGCTTCGAGCGTGGTATCGGGCCGTATGCCTTCATCCGCGGAAATGGTGACTTCGCGCGTGCCCAAGGTGCCGCTCGACTTGTCGGCAAAGCCCATGCGCGTCGACATGGGGACGATCTCGTCCTTGAATTTGCCCGCGGCTTGCGCGGCGGCAGCTCGCAGCTGGCTGCGTACGCCGTATGCGTCCTGAGCCTCCTTCGAAATGCCGTAACGCCGGGCCACCGTTTCAGCGGTTTGCAGCATGCTCCAATAGAGCGTCGGCTTGTGCTCGATCAGCCACGGATCGCGGCGCATGTGCGTGTTGGCCTCGTTCTGCACGCACGAAATGCTTTCGACGCCGCCGGCGACGATGACGCTCGCGCCCTCGGTCATGATGCGCTGCGCCGCAAGAGCGATGGACTGCAGACCCGAACTGCAGAATCGGTTGATGCTCATTCCTGCCGTGCCGGTCGGCAGGCCTGCCCGCAGGGCGATGGCGCGCGCGACATTCCCCCCCGTGGTGCCTTCGCCGAAGGTGGACCCCATGATCACATCCTCGACTTCCGCGGGATCGATGCCGGCGCGCTGTACCGCGTGGCGCACCGAGTGCGCGCCGAGCGTCGCGCCATAAGTCATGTTGAACGCGCCTTTCCAGCTCTTGCCCAGGCCGGTGCGCGCCGTGGATACGATGACCGCTTCTGTCACGGGTTTTTTCCTTTGAATTCGCTGAAGGTCCGGCCTTGCTCGGCCAGGCGGGTGAGCAGTGCCGAGGGCGGCCAGAATGCCGCATCGCGGCCCGGCTCGGCCGCGATGCGCCGCAAGGCGAGCGCGACTTCCGGGAGCCCCGTTTGATCGGCGTAGAACATGGGTCCGCCGCGGTACGCGGGAAAGCCATAGCCGTTGAGATAGACAAGATCGATGTCCGACGACCGCTGCGCGATCCCGTCCTCCAGAATGCGGGCGCCTTCGTTGATCAGTGCATAGACGCACCTCTCGACGATTTCCCGCGCAGTCACGCTGCGCGGCGCGAAGCCCTTTTTCCGGCGGTATTCTTCGATGATGGCGGTCACCTCGGGATCGGCAATGGGCTGCCGCGAACCGGCGGCGTATCGATACCAGCCCGCACCGGTTTTCTGGCCGAAGCGGCCGGCTTCGCACAGAACATCCGCGACGGAGGAAAAATCCCGGTCAGGGAATTCGGCCGCGCGGCGTTTGCGCAGTGCCCAGCCGATGTCCAATCCCGCGAGGTCGCCGACGCGAAACGGCCCCATCGCCATGCCGAATTCCTGGAGAGCCTCGTCGACTTGCTGAGGCAGCGCTCCGGCCATCAAGAGATCGTGAGCGGCGGCACCATAGCGCGCCAGCATGCGGTTGCCGATGAAGCCGTCGCAGACCCCGGAAACCACCGCGACCTTTCCGATCGTCTTGGCGAGCCGCATGACGGTGGCCAGCACGTCCTTTCCCGTCTTGGCGCCGCGTACGACCTCGAGCAGCCGCATGACGTTGGCGGGACTGAAGAAGTGCATGCCGATCACGTCCTGCGGACGGTGCGTGAAATTCGCGATGCCGTCGAGATTCAAGGCCGAGGTGTTCGAGGCGAGAATCGCGCCCTGCTTGACCGCCTTGTCCAAGGTCTCGAAGACCTGCCGCTTGACTTCCATGCTCTCGAACACCGCTTCGACCGCCAAATCGACGTCCTGCAGCAAGGCATAGTCGAGGGTCGGGGTGATCAGCGCCAGACGCTGTTCGAGGCTCGATTCGCTGAGCGTGCCCTTGCGCAGCGCGCCCTGGTAGTTGCGCCGGATGTTGGCGAGCCCGCGGTCGAGGGCCTCCCGCTTCGTCTCGAGCAGCACCACCGGGAGGCCGGCATTGATGAAGTTCATCGCGATGCCGCCGCCCATGGTCCCGGCGCCGATGACGCCGATCTTGCGGATGGGCCGCACCGGAGTTTCCTTCGGCACATCGAGGATGTGCGAGGCCGCGCGTTCGGCCTGGAAAACGTGGCGCAGGGCCGCCGATTCGGGCGAGAGCATCAGTGTGGTGAACAACTCGCGTTCGCGCTTCAGGCCCGCGTCGAACGGCCTGTCGACCGACGCCGCGACGGCTTCGACGCAGGCCGGGGGCGCGGGATACGGCCCCGCCGCCGCTTTGACGGTATTGCGCGCGAACTGCAGGTAAGCCTCGGCATCGGGCATGTCGATGGTCAGATCGCGCACCCGCTTGATGCCCATCCCCTCGCCGATCACCCGCCGCGCAAAACCCAGAGCGCACTCGAGCAGATCGCCTTCACAGAAGGCGTCGAACAGGGGCGTGCCGCGCAGTTTCTCCGAAGCCACCGTCGCACCAGAAACGATCATGTTCAGGGCGGCCTCCACGCCGAGCAATCGCGGCAGCCGCTGTGTGCCGCCGGCTCCGGGCAAAAGCCCGAGCTTGACCTCGGGCAGCGCGATTCGCGCGCCCGGCACGCTGACCCGGTAGTGGCAAGCCAAGGCAAGCTCCAAACCTCCGCCCATGCACACGCCGCCGATCGCCGCGATCACGGGTTTGCCGCTGTCTTCTACGATGCGCAGAATCGCGGGCAGGTTGGGGTAGGCCGACGCCTTGGGGGTGCCGAATTCACGGATATCGGCTCCGCCGGAAAAACCGGAAGACGAGCCGATCAGCAGCAACGCGCGTACGGCGGGATCCGCGTTCGCGCGCGCCACCTCGGCAACCAAGGCCATGCGCAGCTCGTGGCCGAGACTGTTGACCGGAGGATGATCGAGTGCAAGAACGGCCACGCCGTCCGTGATCGAGAAACCGACTATTCCCATGCTGGACCCCAGTTCGACTAGACCCGTTCGAATGCAAGCGCCGCGCCTTGTCCGACTCCGACGCACATCGTGGCCAGTCCGTAGCGGCCCGAGCGGCGCAGGAGTTCCTGCACGCCCGCCCCTGCGATGCGCGCGCCGGACATTCCCAATGGATGTCCCAGCGCGATGGCGCCGCCGTTGCTGTTGACATGCTCCGCGTCGTCGGCAAAACCAAGCGCCCGCATGCACGCCAGAGCTTGGGAGGCGAAGGCCTCGTTGAGTTCGACCACATCGAAGTCGGACGCCTTCATACCCAGCCGGCTCACGAGCTTCTGCACCGCTGGCACGGGACCCAAGCCCATGATCCGCGGCGCTACTCCCGCGGAGGCGAAGCCCAGGACGCGTGCGCGCGCCTTGAGTCCGTATTTTTCGACCGCCGAGGCGGATGCCAGCAGCAGCGCCGCCGCGCCATCGTTGATCCCCGACGCGTTGCCCGCGGTGACGGTGCCTCCCGCGCGCACCACCGGCTTGAGTTTCGCCAGGGCTTCGATCGTCGTATCCGGCCGAAGCTGCTCGTCGCGTTCGACCACTTGGGCGGCCGCGCCCTTCGCCTGCGGTACGGCGACAGGGACGATCTGCTCGGCGAAGACGCCGGCAGCCGCTGCACGCGCGGCGCGTTGCTGGGACCGGAATGCAAAGGCATCCTGATCCTCGCGCGACACGTTGAACTCCGCGGCGACGTTCTCGCCGGTTTCAGGCATGGAGTCGACGCCGTACAAAGCCTTCATTTGCGGATTGATGAACCGCCAGCCGAGGGTGGTATCGTAGATATCGGCCGTGCGCTGGAAGGCGCGCTCCGCCTTTCCCATTACGAACGGCGCGCGCGTCATCGACTCGACTCCGCCCGCGACGGCGAGCTCGATGTCTGCGCAGCGGATCGCCCGCGCCGCCGCCGCCACGGCATCCAGTCCGGACGCGCACAGCCGGTTGATCGTCATTCCGGGCACGTGCTCCGGCAGTCCGCTCAACAGCGACGCCATGCGCGCGACATTGCGATTGTCCTCGCCCGCTTGATTGGCGCAGCCCAGGAACACCTCGTCGATCGCAGCAGCGACGGTGCCGTTGCGCGCGATCAATTGTTTGATCGCGGCCGACGCAAGATCGTCGGGACGAACCCGCGACAAGCCCCCCTCGTAGCGGCCGATGGGGGTGCGGACGAAATCGCAGATGAAGGCTTCTTTCATCTTCAAACGTGCGCGCGCTTGTACAAGCTCACCAGTTCGCCCCACGCGCGCTCGGCCTGCGGTTCATTGTAAATCGGCGGCTTGCCCGGGGTGAGGGGCATGTCTTTCACGCACCAACCATGCAGGCAGCCCTCGTAGACCTCGATTTTCGCCTGCAGTTTCGCAGCCTTGAATGCCTCATCCAATTTCGTTTTCGCATCGGGCTGCCGCTGGTCGTCATTCATCGCAACGCCGAAGTAGAACTGCGCCTTCATTTTCGGCACCAGCAGGTGCGGACTGTCGGGCTTGTCCGTCACCAGCCCTCCGCCGTGAAACGAGGCGCCGGCGCCGATGCGGTCGGGGTTCGATGCGGCCGCCTGCATGGTCATGGGACCGCCCATGCAGTAGCCGAACACGCCCATTTTTTCCTTTTTGTTCACGGACTCCTGCGAGTCCAGGAACTTGACGTACTCGGTCGCATCCTGCATGACGGCGTCGGCGGTCAACGGTGCGCGCAGTGCATCGATCTTGGCGCGATCCGCGGGGTTGTTGAAATCGATGTCCGTCGAGAGGCCGGGGGGCTTCGAGGTGCGGTAGAAGGGATTCGGCACCAGCACGGTGAATCCGTCCGCCGCCAGCCGCTTCGCCATGTCGCGCATGGTCGGCCGCAGTCCGAATACGTCGGTAAACAAAATCACGCCCGGCCACGAGCCTTGGCGAGGGTGAACGAGCGCGGCGTCGCAGACCCCGGCGGGAGTCGTTATCCGCACGTCGGTGTCGGTCACCGCGGCCGCGGCGGCGGAAGCGCCCGTCGCCGCGGCGACTCCGGCAGCGATGGAGAGCGCCGTGAATTCGCGGCGTGAAAACGTGTTCGGCTGGTCGGACATATCGGACCCCTCGTTGAATTTGCTGTGCTGCTATGATTTGCGAAGACCGGATTGCCGGTCAGTATAGGCCTTATCACCCGGACCTTGAAGCGTGTGGATCGCAGGTGAAACGCGGGGACGAAGGCGGACGCGAGGACGATAACGATGAAACATGTGCAGGCATCGATGCTGGCCGCCGCGATCGCGGCGGCCGCAATTTCCGCGGCCTTTGGCGCCGATGAATTCGGACCCTCCAATCCCTTTTACGCTCCGAGTTCGCTGCCCTTCCACGCTCCGCCCTTCGACAAAATCAAAGACGGCGACTACCGCCCGGCGATCGAAGCCGGCATGGCGCAGCAGCTTGCCGAAATGCGCCGCATCGCCGGCAGCTCCGCCCCTCCCACGTTTGAAAACACTTTCGTTGCCATGGAAAAGAGCGGACGCCTCCTCGCCAGGGCGTCGGCCGCCCTCAACGGCGTGGGCGAGGCGAATACCAATCCCACGCTCCAGACCACGAAGAAGGCTCTTGCGCCCGAAATGGCGGCGCACGAGGATGCGATCAACCTGGACAAGAAACTATTCGGGCGGGTGGCCGAGATCTATCGCAGGCGCGGCGCACTGAATCTCGATCGGGAATCGCTGCGCCTCGTCGAGGTCGTCTACGACGAGTTCGTTCGCGCCGGCGCAAATCTGTCGGACGCCGACAAGGAGCAGCTGAAGAAATTGAATGAGGAAGCCTCGACTTTGTCGAATGATTTCTCGACCAAGTTGCTGGAGGCCACCAAGGACGCCGCCTACGCGGCGCCGGCGCGCACGGCTCTCGCGGGCTTGAGCGACCGGGAACTGGCCGCCGCCGCTCAAGCCGCGGCCGGCCGCCAGCTTCCGGGCTATGTGATCCTGCTCCAGAACACCACGCAGCAGCCGGCGCTCGCGTCCTTGAGCCTGCGGTCGACGCGGGAGGCCCTGTTCCATGACGCGTGGGACCGCGCCGAACGAGGCGACGCCCACGATACGCGCGCCGTCCTTGCACGGCTGGCGCAGCTTCGCGCCCAGCGCGCCAAGCTTCTGGGATTTGCCAGCCACGCCGAATGGAAGCTGCAGGATCAAATGGCGAAGACGCCGCAGGCGGCGCTCGGATTCATGGATGCGCTGGTCCCCGTCGCGACCGCCCAGGCGGCGCGCGAGGCGGCCGATATCCAGTCCGTGATCGATGCGCAGCATGGCGGCTTTGCGCTCGCACCCTGGGACTGGGATTTTTATGCCGAACAGGTGCGCCGCGCGAAGTACGATCTCGACGAGGGCGAAATCAAGCCGTACTTCGAGTTGAACAATGTGCTCGAGAACGGCGTTTTCTACGCGGCGGCCCGTTTGTATGGGGTCAGCTTCAAGGAACGCAAGGACATCCCGGTTTATCAACCCGATGTCCGCGTCTTCGAGGTCGCCGATGCGGGCGGCAAGCCGCTGGCGCTTTTTTATTGCGATTATTTCAAGCGCGACAACAAGAACGGCGGCGCATGGATGTCCGCCTTCGTCCGCCCGTCGCAGCTGCTGCACGAGTTGCCCGTCGTCTACAACGTCGCAAACCTGCCGAAGCCGGCGGCCGGCGAACCTGCGCTCATCAGCTTCACCGACGTGACGACCATGTTCCACGAGTTCGGGCATGCGCTTCATGGCATGTTTGCGAACACGCGCTATCCGACGCTGTCGGGAACCACTCCCGCGCGGGACTTCGTCGAATTCCCCTCGCAGTTCAACGAACACTGGGCCATTTATCCGGAAGTCTTCAGCCATTACGCGCGGCATTACAAAACCGGCGAGGCTCTGCCGGAAGCGCTGGCCGCCAAGATCAAGAAGGCGCAAAATTTCAACGTGGGCTATGGATGGACCGAGGTTCTGGCCGCGGCCGAACTCGACATGCAATGGCACATCCTGCCGGCGGGTGCGCCGCTCGAGGACCCCGATGAATTCGAAAAGCGGGCTCTCGCGAAAACGCATCTCGATGTGAGCGCCGTGCCCCCGCGCTATCGATCGAGTTACTTCAGCCACATTTGGGCGAGCGGGTATTCCGCGGGCTACTACGCGTACCTGTGGACGCAAATGCTGGATGACGATGCCTACCAATGGTTTGACGACCACGGCGGGCTCACCCGCGCGAACGGAGACCGCTTCCGCCGGATGATCCTGTCGCGCGGCAATACCCAGGATCTCGACAAGATGTACGAAGCGTGGCGCGGCAGGGCGCCGAGCATCGACGCCATGATGAAGTATCGCGGTTTGACTCCCTAGATCCGCTCCGGACATCCGAAACGATCACGGTCTCCTGGCGGCGGTACCGCAAACGCCCCGGCTGGTTCAGTCCGGGGCATTCGGGACGCCCGCACCGGCCGTGTAGATGTACTGAATGAAGCCCGGATCTTGCGCCAGCCGGTCATACAGCCGGCGCGCCGTCGCATTGCTTTGGTGGGTCAACCAATAGGGGCTGTTCGCGCCCGCTTGTTTGGACGCTTCGGCGACCGCCTCGATCAGCAGGCGGCCGCAGCCGCTGCCGCGCACCGACGGATCGACATACAGATCCTCGAGGTAGCAGGCCCGCGTGGTCGACCAGGTGTCCTCGTGGAACAAAAAATGCACGATGCCGACGACGTAGTCCGCTGCGTTGCGCGCGCAGAGCCCCCGCACCCGGCCGTCGCCGATCCGCTGCCAGGTCGCCTCCGTGACTTCGGGAGACAGCTCGACGCGGTAAAACTGCTGATATTGGGACCACAGTTCGAGCCAGCGCTCCCGGTCCGCAGGCTGCAGCGGCGCAATTCGAATGGTTCCGGATCCGCTCATGGGGTTCCGACCTCCGGCGTCTGGCTCAGCGCCCAAACATAGGCCGCTACGGCGGATACCTGATCCGCCGTCAACTGCGCTCCGCCCATGGGCGGCATGGGAGCCCGATAATTCTTGGGGTGCGCGACCCCGACGCGGATGGCGGCGGCGATTCCCGCGCTGCTGCCGTCGCTCCAAAACCATCGATTGGCCGTGAGATTCGGACCGAGCGGACCGCCCCTGGCGTCGGCTCCATGGCAACCCGTGCAGGTCGCACCGCCCACCTGGCCATGATAGATGCGATCGCCCAGCACGACCATTTCCGTCGTCCCTCCTTCCGGAACCGGCAGCTTCGCCGCATCCGGCGCGGCCGCGTTCGAGTGCGTCCCCTCGGGCGGCTTGGCATCGGCCACACTGATCGCTCCGGGAGGCGCCGACGCACTGGGGCACGGAACGATCCGCGATGTATCGTATGCAGCGGCCGGATCGCCGTGAAAGGCGATGCGGTAGATTCGGCCCCGCACGTCGTCCGACACGTACAGCGATCCATCGGGGCCGACGGCGAGACCCGTGGGCCGGTGCGCGGCCTTCTCCGGCGATTTCTGCGGGCCCGCAAAACCATCGGCGAAGATCTCGCATCTTCCGGCTGCCTTGTCGCCCGCGAGGCCCTGGAACACAACGTTGTAGCCCTTCTGCGCATAGGGCGCCCGGTTCCATGAACCGTGAAACGCGATGAACACCCCGTTGCGATAACGGGCCGGGAATTGGTTCTTGTCGTAGAAAACCATGCCGTCCGGCGCCCAATGCGCGGGGAAAGCGGCCACCGGCGCGATTTTTCCGGCGCAATTGCCCATCTTCCGGCCGTCGCCGCCATACTCCGGGGCGAGCATCAGCTTGTTTCTTGCCGGGTCGTAGTAGCACTCCGGCCACCCATAGTCGCCGCCTTCCACGAGGCGCAGCAATTCTTCGGCGGGCAAAGTCGCTTCCTGCTCCAATTCGAAGAGCGCGGGCCAGTTCGAATGCAACTGGTCGCGTCCATGCTGCGTGACGAAGATTCGCTGCCCGGCCGAATCCACCCCGAATCCCTCTCCATTGCGGATGCCGGTTGCGTACCGCTGCGCGGCGGAGAACACTTGATCGGTCTTGTTGGCGTCATAGCGCCAGATGCCGCCCCGCGTCTCGAGCTCCGTGCACGGCCGGGCGCCGGGCGATTCAAGAGTCCGGTTCTGCGGCTGGCATGAGTTGGTTGCGGTGCCGACATCGATGTACATCAGTCCCGCGGCGTCGATCGCGAACGGATGCATGGGATGATCGCCCCCCAGCGGCAGACCGGACACCACGGTGCGCGGCGGATCCGCCGGCACCAGGGAACCCGCCGGCAAGGCATACCGGACGATCTTGTCGTTGCTCTCGGCAAACAGCGAACCGTTGTAAATTCCTATTCCCGTGCCGCCGGCGCCGCCGCTCTGCACGGTATCGCCGAAGCGCTGATTCACATCGGCCTTGCCCTTGCCCGTGCTGTCCTTCAGAGCGACCAGGAATCCCCCGGCGTGCGGCGTGTCGTTACCGTAATAGACGCCGGACCAGGTGTTGACGTAGACCACGCCGTTCGCTGCAACGACCAGATGGCGGCTGTGACCGATCTCGTCGGCGAATATCGTGGCGCAAAAGCCCGGCGGCAGGGTGAGGCCGCTGTCATTCTTGGGACAAGAGCCGTGATCCGCGCCTCGTCCGGCGCCGGCGGCAGAGTCAGTGCCGGCGGCGGAGGCCGTGGCCGCCAGTGCCAACACCGCCGCGGCGAGACCTAATTTCGATGAGGATCGATGGAGAGTCGGATGGACCGAACGCATTCTTGAATTCTCCGATGACTTTTTAAATCCCAAGATCCACTCGTATACCGTGAACACGTACCGATGCGGCGGATCGCCCTTGGCGGGGCAAGGACCATGATACGCGTCGGTACCGAGATCCGTGCGCCCTTGATGGGTGCCCGCGGGCCCGGCTTCCTCAGTACGCGATGCTTCCAATGGAGGTGCCGCCGCAGACGAACAGAGTCTGGCCGGTGACGAACGACGCTTTCGGATCGGCAAAGAACATCACCGCGCGCGCGACGTCCTCCGGAGTGCCGAAGCGGCCGACGGGCACCTGCTTCAGGGCCGCATTCATTTTGGTGCTCGCGGCCGGAATGATTTCCTCGAACATCTCGGTGTCCGCGATGGGTCCCGGCGCGATCACGTTCACGGTAATTCCATCGCCGGCAAGTTCGAGGGCCCAGCTGCGCGCCAGCCCCAGCATGCCCGCCTTGGTCGCCGAATAGGCCGTCCGTTTCGACAATCCGAGAACGGCCCGCGAGGATATCAGCACGATGCGGCCGTATCGGGCCTGCTTCATCGCGGACAGGTTCGCCTGAACCAGCGACAACGCGGCGCCGAGGTGCAGATTGGCGAGCTCGGTGAGATCGGCGAGCGTGGCTTCTTCGATGCGTTTCTCCCGGATTGCGCCGGCGCAATGAACCACGGTGGCGGCCGGCAGGCTCGCCGCCATCGATATGGCGGCTTCCCGCGTGGCTTCCGTATTCGACAAGTCGACGGCAACGGACGTGAGCCGCCCCGACCGGATCGGACAGTCGCGCCGCGAGAAATTGATCACTTCATAGCCCGCGTCCAGAAACGCCTGGGCCGCCGCCAGTCCGATGCCCGAGCTGCCGCCCGTGATCGCCACTCGATTCTTCGATTGCACCGGCCGGCCCTCAGAGAAAGAGTTGGAGCGACGGCAGTGCCGCGTCGCAGTTGAGAAGCTCGATCTTCTTCATCGCAATGAAGATTCCTTCGCGGCTGACGTTGAGGTGATGCCAGGCCACGCCCGCATACAGTTCCTGCTTGTCCTGCTGATACTCGATGTACAGGAAGGGAGTGCGCAGCACCGCAATGCCATTTTCCGGCGCGCGGCTCTGCACGGCGGGCTGCTGCAGGATGTGCTGACACCAGCTCGGCTGAGCCTGGGAGTAGGAGTTCGGGTTGCGCAGCCGCTCGATCCGTATCTTGAGCAGCAGCTTGTCCTCGTCGAAGAGCGACGTGTGCCCGGCATCCTCCGGCTGGCCGCGCGTCAACGGCATCCAATAGCGGCCGTCGTCGGCGAACAGTGCATACCACTCGTCAAAGCGCTTTTCGTCGATGAGCCGCGCCTCGTGGTACACGAATTCGGCGAGCGCCTTGTCATCGTCTGCGACCTGCATCACGCGTTCGCTTCCGCCGCCATCGCCGCAACCCACGCGCGGAATTGTCCGCGCATGGAAACCTCGCTGGTGCCGTTGTGCGTGCCGGTCAAGTGTTGCCTCTCCCCGTCAGAATAGTTTCGCTGCAGATTGACCCATTCGTTGCCGCTCGCCGCCAGTCCTTCCTGTATGGCACGGTAGCAGTACAGGTCATCGTGACCGACGACGGAAGTGGGTGCGTTGATGACCCTGTTGTAAGTGGCGCTGCGCTCCAGCAGCGCGGGCGGAGCGCCGACCAGCCGCAGGGTGAAACTCTCGATCAGCGTCCGATCGACGGCAATCGGCCGCACCACGCGGATGGTTTGTATCGCGCCCTTCACCGTGAGGCTCGGGTAATAGACCGTGTTGTGGCGGGATTCCGCGAGAATGGCCTGCGCCCGTTCGGCGCCGTACGCCGCCTCCATCAATGCGGCATATTCCGGGATCGCCGAATAGCGCGAGTGGATCGAGAAGTTGACGCCGGTGTAGCTGTGGCCGTTGTCATAGATCTTCACGCCCATCTTGTCGAAGAAGTCGTAGTTCGAGACAAAGGGCAGGAATTGCTCGATCACCATCGGCTTCGGCGCCTCCGGCGGCTCGTCCCGCCAAAGATCCCGGGCGGTGCCCGCGGAGGACTCGTGCGCCACCATCGGGTGCATCGTGTCGTTGAGGTTCTCCACGAACATTTTCCAGTTGCTGTCATGCATGTAGCGCAGCGGGGCTCCCGCCACCTCCAGGCGCCCCACCGGCGAGCGGTCGGCGAGGTTGTCGATGGAACTCAAGGCGCCGCCGAAGTATTCCTCGAACCCCATCCCCAAGCGGCTCATGCGGGCAAAGACGAAGCCGCGATATGTGGCCACGTCGCCCGCCGACGCCAAACCGCGCGCCGCCTCCGACTCCTGGAATCGCGTGCCGGCGTAGCCGCTTTTCACCGGCACGGTGCGCAGGGAGCCGTCCAAAGCGTAAGTCCATCCGTGATACGAGCAACGCAGCAGTTTGCCGCAGTTGCCCGCCCGGGCTCCAACGATCTTGGCGCCCTTGTGTGCGCAACGGTTCAAGAGCACGCGCACCGCGCCGTCCGAGCCGCGGAGCATCAACAGAGGCTGTCGGGCGATTACCGTCGCGTAGAAGTCACCCGCGTTCGGCACCTGCGAATCATGCCCGACGTAGATCCAGGCCGATTGCCACAGGCGCTCCATTTCGAGCTCGAACAGCTGGGGGTCGATGTAAACATCACGATGCACCGCATCGTCGCGCACCAGGGCGCGGATGTTGGCGGCGTTATGACGATACTCAGGCATCGATTTCAATCCTCCTCTCTGACGCACCCGCCGGCGGATTGGCGCCTTGGGATCACAGTGCGACGTTGACGACCTGGACGGTAGTGTATTCCTTGAGTCCATCCACATTGAACTCGACGCCGATGCCGGAGCACTTCACTCCGCCAAACGGGGCCATCGGATGCAACGTTCCGTGCTGGTTCACCCAGGCCGTGCCGCACTCGAGCCGGCTCGCATACTTCGCGGCCTCCTGCGGGTCGTTTCCCCACCCCGAGCCGCCGAGACCCACGTCGAGCGAGTTGGCGCGCCGGATCGCCTCGTCGACCGTATTGTACTTCACGATCGGAATGACAGGACCGAACTGCTCCTCCTTCACGACGCGCATGTCGTCGGTCGCGTTGGCGATCACCGTCAAGGGGTAAAAGAAGCCCGGTGCCGTGGGCCGCACACCGCCCGTGACGATCGTCGCGCCGCGGGCGCGCGCATCGTCGACATAGTCTGCCACCTTGTCGAGCTGCATCTTGTTCGACACCGGTCCGATGAGATTTTGTGGTTCGAGTCCGTTGCCCACGGGGATCTTGGCGACGTACTCCGCGAACTTCTTGACGACTGCGTCGTACTGATCCTGATGCACATACAGCCGCTTCAATGCGGCGCAAGTCTGTCCGGCGTTGATGAAGCATCCCCAGAAGAGCTTCTCCAGCAGCGGCTCGATATTCGTCCCGGGCAGCACGACCCCGGCGTCGTTGCCGCCGAGTTCCAGCGTGACCCGCTTCAAGTTCTGCGCGGCGCTGCCCATCACCTTCTTGCCCGTCGCGATCGATCCTGTGAACACGATCTTGTCGATGCCCGGATGATTCGTCAGGTGGTTGCCGACCTCGGCCCCGCCGGTCACGGAATTGATGACCCCCGGTGGCAGAACCTGATTCATGAGTTCGACGAGGCGCAGCGTCGAGAGCGGGGTGAACGGCGAAGGCTTGATCACCACGGTGCAGCCGACCCTGATCGCCGGCATCACGTGCCACACCGCAATCATCAGCGGCCAGTTCCACGGGGTGATCGACGCCACGACTCCCACGGGCTTGCGCCGCATCACGATCTTGCCGGTCTTGTCGTCCTGAATCGTCTCCTCGGGAATGGTGAGTCCGGCCGTGACGCGCGTCCAGGCGACGGCGCCGCCGACTTCGAGATTGGCGCCGGGGCCGCTCTGGGTCTTGCCCTGCTCCCGCGTGACGAGCTCGGAAAGTTCGGCATGGTGCTTCTCGATCAAATCCGCGATGGCCATCAGCTTGGCGGAGCGCTCCGAGTCCGGCACCGCCGCCCACGACGGAAATGCGCGGCGCGCGCTTTGCACTGCTTCATCCACCAGCGCGGTCGTAGCCTCCGGACAGGCGGCGACCACCGTCTCATCGGCGGGGTTCAGTACGTTGAAGGTCTTGGTGGTCGTGACGGGCTTGCCGCCGATCGTCAATGCGTAGTGCATAGCGTGGTCCTCCTAAGAATCATGTGTGAGATACGCTTCGGCGACCGTGCACGCCCGTTCCACCAGGAAGGGCGTGAGTTCCCGCGCCGTTTCGCTGCCCCGGCGTGTGTGCACCCAGCCGAGATACGTGGTGCCGCGCGCCGCAAGAAACAGCGGCAGCCGCTCGAGCGTCTCGTCCGACATTGCACGCTCGGTGCGGTAGCCGCGGACGAGCGCCTCGCGAGCCGTGTCGTAGATGCCGTCGCCCGT